>Ga0193694_1000041_pt1 | contig 13244 bp, 7 predicted proteins | sample L3s1metaG_FD_160567 | JGI IMG/M metagenome (GOLD analysis project Ga0193694, IMG submission 160567) | Soil microbial communities from a riparian zone of the East river system, Colorado, United States - L3s1 | ecosystem: Environmental > Terrestrial > Soil > Riparian zone | place: USA: East River... | reverse complement strand
GTTCCAGCATAAAGACTTTCTCCTCCGACAGGTGGTAATTGAGCAAAATCTCCTGCAAAAATTATATTAATACCTCCAAAGGGAGCATCTGCTATATTTCTTGCTTTTGCAATTTGTGCACTTATTTTATATAAATCATGGCATGCTAGCATTGAAACCTCATCCAAAAATATATAGTCTACTCCATCTAATCGTGCTTTAACTTGTGCCATTGTTGTGTGTTCATTTCCAGCAAATTCATATTTGTTATTTGCTATTGTTATTCCTAAAACTGAATGATAGGTAGATCCATTTAATAATGCAGCAGCAGAGCCTGTTGGAGCCAAAATCATAATACGATGTGATTCATTACGCTTTTCAAAAAATGATGTTAGAGCTTTTATAACTTGTGATTTCCCTGTACCACCCATGCCACCTAAATACATTTTAAGTTGGTTTGGTTGAAACATAGTAGCATGATTGGCAACTATTCTAAATGCACGCTCTTGTTCAGTATTTAGTAGAAATTGTTTGACTATATCATCTATTATCTTTTGTTTTTCTGCTTTATCTGCTTTAAAATTTTTTCTTAAATAACTGATATCTTGAACTACTACATCATTAAAATTTTGTGCTTTTAAAGGAACTCCATCTTCATTTACTGGAAGATATTTTCCCCTTAATGCTAATACCTTGTCTTTTGCAGTCTTTACAATAGAAGTCCATTTACTACCTGCCATTTGAATTGTTGAAGTAAATCCATATGGATCAATAGACTCAATATTATCAGGACATTTATCAAGCCATCCAGCATTCTGAACAACATTTTCAATATTATTCATTTCTTCTAATCTTCGAATATATGCAGAAGTAGGCTCAAGGTAATGATTTTCTTCAAATTCTACATCGGTATCTTCATCATCCATATATTCAAAAATATTCTGATTTTCTAAATTTTTTAAAACTTCAGCTGAAGCCCACGAAGGAAAAAAGCCTTCATTTTCTTCATCTTTTTTAAGCTTTGCAGAATAGTCATCTCTAGCATCATTACATTCATATCTCAGATTAAAATTTTTCATTAATTGCAATTGCTGAGCTGTAAATTGATGTTGTAAAAATGTTTCATCCCATGTATTTTGTTCTGTTTTTAAATCCTTACCAGATCGCCATGGTTTAAACAATGTAAGCATAGTTAGACAATAGTATTCCCGATCACCTTGATCAGACCTTGGTAAAGATCCACCAAGAAAATTGGGTACAATATTTTTATTATTAATATGTTGGATACAATGAGTTTGATACTGAGGATGTGTATTTAAGAATGCATATTGCTTGCTTATATCTTCATACAAATCTTCTATTTCACTACTATCATCATCAACATTATTAATGACATTTAATTCATCATCAGATTCTATATCTTCGTTATTTATAATTTCAATATTATCATATATTGATTTGCCTCCTCCATGCTGAGTTGAAGTTTTTGTTGGCTGATTATCACATTGTAAAATATCCAGATCATCATGATCATCATCAAGCATTTCTTGGTCATATTCATCAGTTTCTTTATTGCTTTCAAATTCTTCTTGTTCAGTTTTTGAACGCTTCTTTTTTTGTGCTGTTGTAATCCAATCATATAAGCTTAAATTATTATATATATTAGGTCTGCAAATATAATCTTGAACAGTTGACAATCCAATAATTTTTCCCATGTTGTTATTGAGAACTATTTTGGTAGATTTTTCTTTGTCATTTTCTATATTCCATGCATTTTTAACTTCTTGAACAAAATTTTTCCAATAGAAATTAACAAACTTATGTCCAGTATAATGGTCTGGATTTCCCAGCAAGTATAATGAAGCCATTGGACTTCCTATTTCCATTTTACTTGTTAAAGAATTGATAATCTGAGTGATAATAGTTTTTGCTGCTTGTTTTCTACTTGTAGCTTTTGAGATAATAGTTTCGGTACTTTTGCTAAAAACACGTCTAATAGTATCAAACATGGAATATGTGGTTAAACCTGGTTTTGTTATATAATCAGAGACGTATGCTACAATAGCTTTAATAGCAGTGCCAGATAATAGACTAGTAGTATCAGTATTGCATCTGAATAAATATGTTATTACAGGTGTAAACATATTCAGCCATGCTTCACCTTTTTTTAATCTCAAAGCACCAGTTAATGGATCTACCATTGTTTGTTCTACTACTTCACGTGGAAATCGAGCTTTACAGCGGCCATTTTTATTTAAACAACCTTTTTTAAGATCGTTTCCATTCTTGTCCTTAGTTGTCATTTTACATTTATGCATATTTGAACGAAGTAGAATATCATTTACAGTCTGTTTGAATTTTTTCCACCAACTACCCATAGCCAAACAATTATCACAATTTTGGCAAACTTGTTGTTTATCACATTTAGAAGGTAATGGTTCTGGCATTGTTTTTGTAGGGTCAGTATAATTAGGATTATTATCTTTTTCATTTGCTATATGTTGACTAACATCAGCTCTTGGGCCATTGAAAAATTCTCCTTTGCATACTGATTCAAGATACTTAACCATTTGTTCTTGAAATTCTGAAGATCTATCCATAATTCTATCACGAATTTCTTGTGGTGATAATGAATTTTTTAACCATACAAGTATATGTAAATGCAAAGTCAATCTTCCTTGTTGTTCTACTGTACCATAGTATCCAGAAGTATCTCCAAATAATCCAGAATGCTTTTGACCTATACCAAGCACATTTCTGATAAATGCACAGCACATAAAATCAAAAAAACGAGCAGCAGCAACAGGATTACTAGCAACTAGCCTATATGCTTCATCAGGCAATTTTATTTCTGGTGTAAATTTTTCATTTGTATCTGCAAAATATAAGCACAAAGGATGTTTATTATCTGCTGGAGATAATGTAATGAACCAAGATGGTGCACCCAGATATGATATTAAAGACCATATTTCATTTCGCATATATTTTTTTGAAGCAAGAGATCCTTTAACATGTCCACCTACAATATCCAAATCTTTTATAACTCTGTAGCATGATTTTTCTGCTTCTGTTTCTGGTCTTACTCTTATACCTTGACTTAAGCGTTGACTGATATCAGACAAGACATTCAAGTCAATATTAAGCAGCCGATTTGTAATTTCATTAAAACATGCCTTCTCTGTAGCCAAATAACTTCCTTTAACACAATCCTTAATTTGTTCATGATTCAGTGCTATTAGAGAAAACCCAGGATCAGTCTGAAATCGCTTATCATGGTACAGCAATAAATGTCGTTTGTGTGCAATACTTGACAATCTACCCTTATGGCTGTTATTGCCTATACCTCCTCTTCCATATGGAAACAACCAAGGCATCATAGAAGGAAATAATTGTGGGTTATTATATATTGATTCTGGTGAAGGTGCATGACCAACAAACATGATTTTTCCATCTTTCATTAAGTGTTCCATTGCTTTTGCCTTGAGAGCCTCTAAACTCAAATCAGTAAACTCCTCACCAGCAATGCCATTAACAACAAAGGGACAATCACCAGTTTCTACACCTTCCTCTTCTTCATTATCATGAACACTCATTGATTCTTTATCCCGATTAAGAATTGATTCTCGATAATCAATAACAACTGGTGTATCTTTCAAAGGATACTGTTTTAAATTATCTTGAGATATTTCTATATCTTGATAATCGATATGGTTCAGTTTTAGCCATTGCAAGGCTTTTCCTACCTCCCTACGTCTGACAAGCAATGGAGTTCTCTCAATATCTTTTTTAGTTGGTTGACAGGGCCCTGTGAACATGCATGCCAACACTTGATCTAGTTCTTCCAATGGAGGAGGAAGTATGTCATATACTTTTGGAATTGGATTCTGAAAGCTAATAGCATTTGCTCTCATTTTGTAGCGACCAGATGCAACTCGGATAATGCATCGATTGCGCCGCACACGTGAAATTAGAAGCTTTTCAACAAATGTTAAACTAGAAAGCTCCTTTGGTACCTTTCCCAGCCATAGACCATTTGCAAGAGCCATTGGTGGCATTTGATGTTTTTCTAGATATTTAAAACAGGTTTTGCATATGCTATCACAATCTGAATCTAGAACAGGTTCTGTAAATTCTTGGGTATCTCCATCAGCAGTTGTGCGTTCCTTGGATGCTAAACCAGTTCTTAAAGGATCCAGACTACATGTTATTGCCTTCATCCTAATAAGGCTAGTTAATGGCGTTAATATTCCACAAACAGCACATCCAGCCTCCTCAAATTTAGAAGGGTGCATGTCATCACAAAATCCCTTTATTATTGGATATAGAATCTTCTTATCACGTGGAAAAGGAGGAAAAGCGTGTTTATTTTGGTAGGCCTTTTTGTTTTCAACAGTTCGCTTTATTTTAAACTTCTCTGTCTGCCTTCTTTTCCTTTCAGTCATTTTTTGATTTATTTTGTTCCGTTGTTTCACTTTGCTAACAGACTTTTTGTGCTTTATTTTTTGAGGTAGTAAAGGTTTGAAAACAAAGACATTATCATAGCACAAATCAGAACACTGATGGTTGATAAGTGCATTGGTTATAGTAGGCAGTGTTGCACGGTACGGCACAAATATACCATGAACTTTAGCAATGGCCTTTGCTTGGCCTACAGTCAAATAATAAGCAACACCTCCAAGTGGTATACGGCAAATCAAGTAAGTTGTATCTTTATCTGCTATACTAGATGCTTCATGATATGGAATATGTGACACATACTTATATTTCATGTCATCAGAACTGCTTGGTAAAGAGCCTAAGGTATATGACTTGAGCATTCCATAAGAAAGATCAAACTTTCCAATGCCACCACCGCAGGCATCAGATCGTAAATTAGGTGGTTGATATTGTCCAGACTGAGGATGCCAATTGTACCAATAGGATATAGAATTTACAGACTCAATAATAAAGGATTGTATATTATTAGTAAAACCTGGCTTCCTATTGCAGTTGCAAGGTACTTGGTTTGATTTGAGCAGATCAATATCATACCATGCATATATCGTATGCCAAGAAATTAAAATGTTTACAAAAAAATAATGGACTGCTTGTGGTATAAAACAGAATGTAACATAATGCAAGGGATAGCAATGACATACCAGCAGTATGCAATGTCCATATGATGGAATATATTTTAGGGACCTGGATAGATTTTTAAAATCGTGTTTCAGCATATATCCCTGTGAAAGTTGAATAGACAGCCTGGAGCAAACATATCCTGGCTGGCTGAACACAGAGTCTATATATGACAGAGTGGCATGGTTGATTAATGATTGTAGCATGAGAAGGTAATCTCTCATACATGACAAGAACTTTTGTATGGTATCAAGAATTCTGCATAGTTGACTCAATTTGGATAAATCCAAATGATAAGATGCACATGTGCCTAAACCTCTTGTTCCATTGCTATGCCTCGATTTGGATAAATCCAAACGATAAGATACACATGTGCCTAAACCTCGTGTTTCATTGCTCGGGTATGCACAAAAACTGCGCAAACCAGAGTCAATGCACAGAATTGCATAAGAGCTCAAACTCGAGTTAACACTCGAAGCTACCCAGGGGCATAATGCTCCCAAGCGATTTGTGAAATTCGCACAAACGCTGAAGTTCACAAGGAAATCAGACATATGCAAGGCAGTGATATTGATGTAGACATACCTTTCAACAGGGTAGGGACGAGTAGATGCACATGTGCCTGAAGGTGTTCTTTTACAGCTTAGGTTTGTGCAATGGCAGAGCGGACTGGATTCAATGCATGGAATTGCAGAAGAAGTCATGAGATTCAAGTTGGCGCTTGAAATCACCCAGGGGCCTAATGCTTGTAAGCTGTTTGATAGATTTGCACAAAGGCTTAAGCTAACAAGCAAATCAGATCTCAGCAAGCCAGTGACATTGATGTCAATATACCTTTCAAGGCCAGGAGGATAAGGATGAGTAGACACTTGGAGGACGCGAGATGAAATAGTGTGAACCAAGGGTGGAGGATGACCATCAGATATGACACTTGATGAATCGAGGACTGGAAGCCATATGAGACTAATCAAGGCTAGAAACCAAAGGCTTGCAAGAGAGGCCAAGTGATAAGACATAGTGTCTTCGTGGTTGTTGGTTGAAATTCTACAGTTCACGTGATCGATAATGTTGTTCAAACATCGCATTCTGCATATACCTCTCTATTTACAGTAGAACATGGTAGTGGGCATACACTGTTACTAACTTCACGGATATCTCAGGTTCAGTATATATGTATCTTAAATGATAGCAAGAAAGGACAAGTGATTTTCATACATATGCACATACTGTATGTTTACAGAGGATCACTACTGAAAGATCTGTAGCACTGTAAGTGCCTGAAGCATGTAAACTGTAAAAAATACTCACCTTTGCACCTTTGATAGCGTTTTCCAAAGCCTCCTTGTTAATTCTCAAGGGGAATGGAAAAGCTGTGTTATCCGTTTGGTTGAATCCTGCATTCCAATCAGTCGAGGTGGATTCGGCGTGGAGACCCTTCTCATAAAAATCAATGTCGCCTTCTCTTAACAGATGCTTGGCCCATCTAACCACTTTGCAAAGTAAGTGTTCAGTGAAAAGAGGACTAAAGCCCAAGATCCGTTTGTCCTCCTCAGTGAGATATTCTTCCAAATGTTGATGGACACAGTAGAATGCCGCCCGGACCGATGCCGAGTCTGTCAGATGAAATCCTAGCTTTTCCAATCCACGAAAAGCACCCTTGTTGCGGTTTTCTGCCACAAAATCAGCCACTTCTGTCCATTCAGGCATCTTGGCAATGCCTAAAAAGACAAGATAGTTCACAAGTTGAAACACTGTTAAACCCTGCTGAAAGCCAGGAATGTTCAAGCCCTTGACCATGCGATGGTAGTACCCCCATGTCTGTTGTGATCCACTATATGTGGATGGATCTTGATGTAACATATCACCAAGTGCCCTTTTCCAGTTTTCTTGGACCGTGGGGGTAAAATATTGGCTGAACTTGTCGACCAAGGTGTACTTTGTTCCACGGCGAGCGCCAGCATGATACGTTGGCGCCAAAGCAAGATGGTTGCTTGCTTGGCCCCAGATATGGACATCATGGGTCACGATCTCTTCGGGAATTTTGTGTCGTCGTGATTTGGAAGTGGACTTAGACTTATTGGAGTTTCGCTGTTCGACATGATACCAGTTGGTAGAAACGGCGTTCTGGAATTGATTGACCATAGCGGCCAAATCATCTGCGAAAAAACCACCATGGGGTTCTACGGTCTTCAAAAACGATTGCGTTCCAAATCCCTGCCCTGTTCCCAGCCAAGACAGTAAATTGGAGAGACCTGCCTCACTTGTGAGCTTTGCAGCAGGCAAATGGTGATAAAGTAGCCTGGCTCCAAATGAAAACTGACGTATCGGATCGGTGTGGTCAGGGTTATGGGAAGACGCAGCGCTTTGTGTCGCATGTTTTCCTTCAAGGACACGCCGGAGAATTTCATCGGTTGTGCGAAGACCGCGGTGAGCAGCCAAGGCTTCTCGAACGATTAAACCCATCACACCCACACCAACCGTTGTGCTGTTTGGTAGTAAGGACGCAAGCGACACCTCCGAAAATATCCGAGTTCGTTTGCGGGGTTCCGTTCTCGGGACGACAATGGCAGCTTCAGAAAGGGATCGAGTGGGGCTTCGGGTCTGCTCTAGCAACAGTGGCCGACCAGCACTAAGCTCTAGCATATTAAGATGGGTGAGATCACCAATCCGTTCGGCAATTTCAAGTATCTGGGGGATTTCCTTGATTCGTGTCGTGAGCCAGTCAAACAAAGGTTCAAGCGTCGAAATTGCATCACGGAGTGCATGTTTTGCAAAGCGGTTGTCCTGATGTAAGCGGGTTTCGAAGATCAACGCAGGACTAACAAGAAATTCTTTGATGGCAGTGGATGCAAAAATCGCATCTGTGCCACATGCATCCGCTATGCACTGTAGGATCGCACCTCTGACAAGGCAACGATTAAGAATATCTTGATCTGCATTAGTTGATCGACGGGGGCTAGAAAATGTCTTGTCGATAGGTTTCAAAGAGGGGACGATCAACTGCGATGTCCAGACTTCATCAAGAATTTCCTTGCTTCTGGTATAAAGCTCATCGCGGCCTCCGCTAAAGGCATGCAATTCTTGCAATAAGATCACCTGGTCATGTCCTTTTGTTCTTGGCCGGAGTCCATAGAGGTCATAAGGGAGTTTTCGGGGATCAATCGGACGGATGCCAAAGTTGGAAGTATCGGTATTCATGGTGGCTGATTTCTTGGGTTGTGCGGCTGCAGATTTAGTCTTTAACCCTTTGCTGCGCCTCTTTGATTTGTTTTCCCTCTTCTCCATCAGAGAAGCTGCTTGCTCCTCGTGTACGTACCACACAATGTGGTCAACAAAGTCAGCTAGCATTGGACTGTCCTTCTTGAGGTGATCGTAACCCTTCGTACGATGGATGTTGAGAACGCATTCTGCAGTTTTTGGCCCCACGTCGCGATACCAGTTAAAAAGAACCATAAGAGATCTGCACTTCTCCCAGTTTTGAGCGCTCAGAATCACAGCCAGCTTCTGTGAATCCAAAACCAGGCTAGGCAAAATCTGGACGGAGTGCAGTAGACGATAAAGGAAAATGCCAGCAACAGAGCATTGATCGTCGGATAGGACGCTCACGTAACTGCCTAGCATGCTATGGATATGGTTGTGATCCGTCCATCTAGACACCATAGTATTGGTATCCGAGTTTGCGAAGTATGGCTTTGCCTTGGACAATGCACTAGCCTCGGTCAAGTCATGAAGTTCGCTTTTCAGTCGCGTAATATCTAAGAGCTTTTCCAACCGCTCTACATTCTCGGACAACGCGAATGGTGCACGCGTCGGCCTGCCATGACCGGCTTTTTTGCCTGACTCGTGGTTCTGTTCCCCACTCGGAGGTTCCTGAATTGTGATACCATGGGTTCGAATGAATTCACGTAGCTTATCCAGGCAGGTGCTAAACATGAGCGGTGTTCATCACTTTCTGTGACGAGGGGTAATAGCTAGCACATACAGCAGATGCTCCTCGGGTTCCCAAGTTGTCTCGTTATACCCAAGCCATTTGATTTCATAAAGCGCACAGCCCTAAGTCCAAGTATTAAGCACATGAACAGCTCCAGAGTGCTTAAAATACATACGTTCTCCTCGGTAGAGTCCAAAATGCAATCAACATCATAAAGCTTCCAAGGGTGCGCACTGGTGTCCGTGTCTGACGTTTCGCTTGTCTGGGGGTCGATCAAGTCATCATCTTCTGCGGGAGTATTAGAATTGCCTGTTTTTTGCTGCCGCGTCTGTGCTCGAGTCATCGGACGCGTAAGTGGATCAGGCATGCACTTTGGTTTCTTCCTCTTTGTGGAGGTGGAAGGCGCATTATCACTAATGTCATCTGGGAGAGGGGATTCCAGCTGAGCAGCAGGAGACTGGATATTTTCAGTATCTGTGCTAGCGGGTGGCTGAAGAGTCTGCAGCAACACAGGAGGAATAGGCGGGTTGCTATCAGGCAAGACTTCCTGGTTCAAAGCGGTGGCAGGATCCATTTCCTGAATTGTGGACTGGCCAACAGCTGACAAAGTGCTGGGGGTGCCCTCAGCCGCAGGGTTGGGTAGTAGAATTTGGGGTAGAAACAAAGACGGGTGGTTTCTTTGAAGAAACTGTATGACTTTTGGATTTCCTTTGAGACTACGCATCGTCAGATACGAAGTCAGGACACAGACTAGATGACATACGTTGATTCCTCTAGTTGAATTGTATCCGGATGGTTATGTAGTTTTACGATAAAATAAGCCTGAGTCATGGGCACGATTGTCAGTATCTCTCTTGTTCTCAGAATAGATGAACTGTACCTTTCCTGCCACCAACTTACGGGAGATGACCTCCTCGATTTCTACATCGGCGGTAGACGTCAAGGTTGCAGCGAGGGATCGACGTTCAGCTAAGTTGTAAATCGATTGCGCAGCAGCAGTGGCGTCTTGCTCGCGCATAGTATCCCGTAAGCGGGCATATGCCTTCCTGTCAATATGAATATGCAAGGACAGGCATTGCTCCCGATAGTGTTGGTAATATCCACGGTAGAAGGCAATGTGGTCAGCGTCTTGGACAGGGTGATAAGGGAGAGTCTTCAGGGGAATGGAAACACCATCTTGGTTTCTTTTGAAACTGATATGCTGCAGCAGGTCGTTCACGTCAAGGTTCAGGTCAAGATTGCATTGAGAGAGCTGATTGTAAAAGGAACCTAGAATTTCCCGACCCAATCGATTCGCCCAATCGTCCTGATCGCCTAGCGTTACTTGGCCATGCTTGGAAAAGGTGTGTTGACCGGTTTTGTGTGGTTGAGCAGAGCCAAAGTTGCCGAACAATTGGGACGGAGTGGTATTCATTGCAGCGTAGCGTTGAACGGCAGGACCACTGGGGTATATCACATACCCAATTCTGTTTTCAGGCCCTGCATGATCCCATGCCGGAGCTACGATGCTATCAACCCATTTCTGGTGGTCGTCGAAGTCCTCCATCGGAGCAAACCCTGAATGGATGTCATTCCCTTTGAATGCGAGAAATATCACCCAGACACCTAGTTCTCGTACGTATAAACCGGGTCTGCCCAAACAGAACGAACCAGGATGGCCATCTAAACAATGTTGGGTCGACAAGCACAAGTTCAAGGAATTATGAATACGAACCTGGGCCAACCATCAACAGCAACACAAATAACGTCAATCTTGTCAGATCATCTTTAGAATCCGTATGCCAAGACCCCTGCGGTCCGATCATCTGTGACAGACTCTGCCCGAGGGAGGACACGTTCAGCTGGCAGCTGGTCCCATTTGGCATAAGCCCACCAAAGCTCATGACGTTATTTATCTCAGAGTGGAAGTCGCTGATCTCGAATTCAAATTTTGAAACGCATAAGGGCATGATGAAGCGATAAAGGCCATGTAGGCATTTCAGGACAGAAGCAATCTGTGTTCTCGCTTCTCGAGTGTCAACTTGAACAGCTGGAAGAACAGTTCCTTGACCCTCGCCCTCGAGAACGGTGTTTGCGAGGCTGTAAGATCCGTCGAAGGATGACGATGTAGAAGCGACCTTTTTCGAACGGTCGTTACGCTTTAGGCCGGGAAGGCGGGAAATTCGCATGATCTCCGGGGTTGTGTCATGTGCCTTGCATCCCCAGCTAAGTTTTGACAACTGAATAGACAGCTCCAGGACTTGAGGGAAACACGGATAAGGTCGGAGGGATTCGAGTGTATGTAGACAAGCGACGGTGTGCGCCGCATCAGCTTGTCCGTCGATATGGTATATGAACGGTATGCCAGGAATCATCTGCACCATTCCTGGAACCGCATCAGCGATGTAACGTCCGTTGATTTTTATCGGATTGATGTTAGGGGGGGTGTTCGTAACTAACAACCTTTCCCGATGCACGGCAAGGTCTCCGAGGCGGTATGTGGTGGCGTAAACGAAGCGAGAACGATAGTGATGATCTTGTACATACTTCCAAGTTGGCGACAAAGGGTAGGCACGTCCCTGAGGTGGGGTTGCCGCAGGCAATGGCACCAGGTCATTATGGATAGGGCAATAGATCCTGGGTAACAGATCATCCTCGGAGTAGATGAAAGATTCGTGCGGAGGCTTGATTGGATCAACCGGTGCAAGCGGCATCCCCATCCATGGCCGATCTTTGACTTGATCCTCTGTTTGATTTTGAGCATTGAGCGTGAAAAGGATAAGAGGATAACGAACCGAAGGCCTCTAGATCTGGTGCCTCAATCAAATTAACATTCATTCCCGCCCTATGTTCGTTCAAGGTCTGTCCAATATGACGAACTGCATCGTTCGAAAGGGTTTCTACAGACACGGTTAGCTAGCGTCTTAGATTGGTTGGATCGGACGCACGGAAGTTATTGGTTAGTTCAGATAAACGACTCATTGTCAGGAAGTCAAAAGCAGAGGATGAAGTGAATGGTCCGCGTGGCCGCCTTGCTTTCTGCATACATAAGCGCTTTAATAGTAGGCACGAGGCAGAACCGATAACCGATCGCCTTGGCCATACAATACCATGCACAATTATGACGGCTACATGATGTACAGTCTCTTAAAAGAGGGGAGTGATCGAGGGTAAATCTGGGCACAGTGAAAACGAAGTGCGCCGCCAAGAAAAGGGTGATTATATTGGATAATGTAACGTGTATGCATACAAGTGCGGGCAGAGGGGATACATGAAGGGTGTAGATGTTGGGGGCCACCTTCCAGTCGTTGAATTGGAGGACTGTAAAGCGGCACGAGAGGGACGGTATGGGTTGGCAGAAACACTCCGTAAACCGATCGTGGAGAACAGGTGGCGGGGAGAAGTGGGAGGACAGGAAAGTGAAAGTTCAACCGTTGTGGGTAGCGGATAACGATGACAAAAGACGACCGCGGTGACCTCCACTATCGCGTTACGGAGAATGGGGATAGGAAGAGCGTACAGAACAGGGCAGGAATAAATTGTATTTTAACGACAAAAATAGGTGAGCATCAATGGTGACGACGGAAGATAGCTACACGCCTCGACAGTCCAACCGCTTAGAACGGAGGGCGTGGAGTGAGAGAAAGACCCTAAATGGAAGACGAGCGATGGCGGACAGTATTCAAGAGTACAGGTGACGACAGCAAGGGAGAGGCGCATTCGGGAGTGAAAAGCACTGGATGGAGGGAATGTGAGCTGTAATGGCGACAACGAGAAGGGGCGACAATTTTCCACAGTTCAACTGTGGAGAATGCAGGCTGAGGTAGACGCAGCGCTTGAAGGCGACGACGAGAAGGACCAACAGTTCTTCACAGTTCAACTGTGGGGAACACGGGTGGAGGTATGTGAACACAAAGCTTCAAGGCGGCGGCGAGAGGGTGCGACAGTTCTCCACAGTTCAACTGCGGGGAACATGGGCGGAGGAAGATGAACACGGAGCTTGAAGGCGACGGTGAGAACGGGCGATAGTTCTCCACAGTTCAACTGTGGAGAACATGGGCGGAGGGAGGTGAACACGGACCTTGAAGATGACGGCGAGAAGGAGCGACAGTTCTCCACAGTTCAACTGTGGAGAACAAGGGCGAAGGAGATGAACCGGGATTGGAATACAGGGGTTCGAAGACACAGAGCTGCAAGATAAGGTTTTTGAGGGCGGGGAGGAGAAGGGTTACAGGGCGGA
>Ga0193694_1000040_pt1 | contig 13558 bp, 11 predicted proteins | sample L3s1metaG_FD_160567 | JGI IMG/M metagenome (GOLD analysis project Ga0193694, IMG submission 160567) | Soil microbial communities from a riparian zone of the East river system, Colorado, United States - L3s1 | ecosystem: Environmental > Terrestrial > Soil > Riparian zone | place: USA: East River... | reverse complement strand
CCGCCTCGGCGAAGCCGAGCCCGTCCTTCTCTTCGATGAACTTGATGACGTCGCCGCCGACCCCGCAGCCGAAGCAGTGGTAGAGCTTTTCCTGGGCGTCGACCGAGAACGACGGCGTGCGCTCGTCGTGGAAGGGGCAGAGGCCGACCCAACGGACGCCCTGGCGGCGCAGGTCGGTGTGGGCGGAGATGACCTCGACGATGTCGGCGGTCTGCTTGACCCGGTCGAGGCTCTCCGGGGAGATCAGCGCCACTAGAACCTGGCCTGCTCGGGGATCGTCAGCTCGGTGAACTTGGCGATGCAGAAGCGGTCGGTCATCCCGGCGATGTAGTCGGCGATGCGCTGGCAATCGCTCGCCTCGGGGTCCCAGCGCGGCAGCTCGTCGGGGTGCTCGGCGTAGTGGTCGAAGAGGCCGCGCATCGTGCGGTCGACGCGGTCGTGCTCGCGCTGGGCGTCCGGCCCCAGGTAGACACGCTCGAACATGAACTTGCGCAGCCGCAGCATCGCCATCCCGATCTCCTCGCCCTGGACGATGTCGCCGGCGGCTTCGGAGCGCTCGACGATGTCGCGGACAAGGGTGTCGATCCGCATCGAGCCAGTCGGGCCGAGCAGCTCGATCTCGGCGGCGGGCAGGTCGGCGGGCTTGAGGATCCCGGCCCGCAGGGCGTCGTCGATGTCGTGGTTGATGTAGGCGACGCGGTCGACCAGCTTGACGATCCGCCCCTCCAGCGTCGCCGGCTTGGCGCCGCCGGTGTGGTTGAGGATGCCGTCGCGGACCTGCTCGGTCAGGTTCAGGCCCTGGCCGTCGCGCTCCAGCACCTCGACCACCCGCAGCGAGTGCTCGTTGTGCTTGAAGCCGCTGCCGCAGCGCTCCTTCAGGGCCGCGTCGAGGGCGTCCTCGCCGGCGTGGCCGAAGGGCGGGTGGCCGAGGTCGTGGCCGAGCCCGATCGCCTCGGTCAGGTCCTCATTGAGGCCCAGCGCCCGCGCCACCGTGCGGGCGATCCCGCAGGCCTCGAGCGTGTGGGTCAGGCGGGTCCGGTAGTGATCGCCCTCAGGGGCGACGAAGACCTGGGTCTTGTGCTTGAGGCGGCGGAAGGACTTGGAGTGGACGATCCGGTCGCGGTCGCGCTGAAACGGCGTCCGCAGCGGGCTGTCGGGCTCCTCGACCTTGCGGTGCGCGGGATAGGAGCGGGTCGCCTCGGCGGAGAGGAACTGCTCCTCCCAGGCCTGGACGCGGTCCGCGAAGGTGGCGGTGGCGGGCACCCGTCGATCATAGGCGCCTCCAGACGCCGAGATGCGCCGGCTCGCGGGCGCCTAGGCGGCTGAGCGCAACTGCACGTGAGCGTGGTGCTCGAGCGTTTCTCCGACGGCCCGCTCGACCTGGCGCAGTGCCAGCGGCTCGGCGACCGGCGCCTCGGCCAGCGGCAGCGCCAGCGCCTCGACCATGAAGCGGTGCGCCCCCTCGGAGAGCTCGAAGGAGCCGGCTTCGCAGCCGGCGCAGACGACGCCCCCGGCGGCCCCGGAGAAGCCGGCCAGGTGCTCGGCCTCGCCGCAGCGCGCGCAGGAGGCCAGCTCCGGCGAGAAGCCGGCGACCATCGCCAGCTTGAGCCGGAAGGAGAGCGCCGCTTCGAGGCCGGCGGCGCGTGGCTGCGCGGGGTCGTCGAGCAGCGCCAGGTAGCGGCAGAGCAGGTTGTAGGCGGGCAGGTTGGCCTCGGCCGAGTCGAGCAGCCGCAGGAAGGCGTCGCAGGCGCGGGCGCCGGCGGTCAGCGCCGGGCCGGAGGAGCGCAGGCGCGGGTAGCCGTCGAGGGTGGTCACGCCGGTCACCGTCATCAGGTCGCCGCGGCCTTCGTGGAGGATCAGGTCGAGGCGGAAGAACGGCTCCAGGCGCCCGCCGAAGCGCGATTTCGGTTTGCGGGCGCCCTTGGCGATCGCCCCGAACCGCCCCCGCGTCTTCGAGTAGAGGTGGAGGATGCGATCCGCCTCCCCGTAGCGGATGCTGCGCAGGACGATCGCCTCGGTCTTGACGGTCTTTCCGGCCACGCGAGCAAAGGTGACCGACGGACCGGACGGCGAGCCGACCTATTTGCGCTTGGCGGCGCGGCGGCGCGGGCGGCGCCGCAACCGCACCTGGCAGCTCGGGCAGAAGTAGGTCGAGCGGCCGCCGACGACGATGCGGACGATCTCGCTGCCGCAGGACGGGCAGGGCTGTCCCTCGCGGGTGTGGACGAGGAACTTCTCCTGCATCGTCCCCTTCTCGCCGCGGCCGTCGCGGTAGTCGTCGATCGAGGAGCCGCCGGCGTCGATCCCGGCCTCCAGCGAGGCGACGACGGCGTCGCGCAGCGCCGCCAGGTGCTCCGGCTTCATCGAGCCGGCCGGGGAGAGCGGATGCAGCCGCGCCCGGTAGAGCGCCTCGTCGGCGTAGATGTTGCCGACCCCGGCGACCCCGGACTGGTCGAGCAGGAACGACTTCAGCGGCACCGTGCGGTTGCCGGCCATCGCCCCCAGCGCCTCGGCGGTGAACTCGGCCGAGAACGGCTCGACGCCGAGCTTCGCGAAGCGCGCCGGCAGGGCGGCGTCGTCGATCAGGAAGGCCTCGCCGAAGCGGCGCGGGTCGGTGAACCAGACCTCGCGACCGTCGTCGAGGACAAAGCGGGCGCGCAGATGGCGGGTCGAGGTCGAGCGCTCGCCCTCGTACAGCCGCCGCCCCTCGGAGGGGTCGAGGACGTCCTCGCCCTCGACCAGGACCAGGTTGCCGGTCATCCGCAGGTGCATCACCAGCGTCTGCTCGCCGTCCAGCGCCAGCAGCAGATACTTGCCGCGCCGCCCCAGGCCGCCGATCGTGCGACCGCTTACCGCGGCCCCCATCGACGCCGCCGATTCCGGCCGCGACCAGCGCTCGTCGAGCACCTCCAAGGACTCGATCTGCCGCCCTTCCAGCTCCGGCTCCAACTGGCGCGCGACGGTCTCGACCTCGGGAAGCTCAGGCATCCCCGAGTTCTACCCCGTTCGGCACGTGTCTGACTTAGCGGGTCCATAGGAACCCGTTAAGTCAGACACCCCCTGGGGCAGGGGCGTCAGTCGGAGCCGGCGCGAGGATGGGCGCTGAAATAGACCTCTTTGAGGCGGTCGCCGGAGAGGTGGGTGTACATCTGGGTGGTCGAGATGTCGGCGTGGCCGAGCATCTCCTGGACGGCGCGCAGGTCGCAGCCGCCGGCCAGCAGATGGGTCGCGAAGCTGTGGCGCAGCGTGTGCGGGCTCATCCGGCCGCTGAGGCCGGCGTCGCGGGCGTGGCGCTGGACGATCTTGTAGAGGCCCTGGCGAGTCAGCGGGCCGCCGCGGAAGTTGACGAAGAGCTTCGGCTCGTGGCGTTCGCCGACCAGCTTCGGGCGGCCGCCGCGGATGTAGGCGGTGATCGCGGCGATCGCCTGGCGGCCGAGCGGCACCAGACGCTCCTTGGAGCCCTTGCCGCGGGCGCGCAGGAAGCCCTCGCGCATGTCGATGTCGCCGAGCTCGAGGCCGATCGTCTCCGAGGCGCGCAGCCCACAGGCGTACATGACCTCCAGCAGCGCCCGGTCGCGCAGCGTCGTCGGCTCGCTGCCGCGCGGCGAGGCGAGCAGCTTCTGCACCTCGGCGTAGTTGAGGACCTGCGGCAGCTTCTTCGAGCGCCGCGGGGCGCTCAGCGCCGCCGTCGGGTCGTCGCCGATCAGCTCGTCGCGGCGCAGGTGCTTGTAGAAGGAGCGCAGGCAGGCGGCCTTGCGGTGGATGGTCGAGGCGGAGCAGGCCGGGCGCCCCTCCCCCGTCGCCAGCTCGGCGAGGAAGTCGGCGACGTCGGCGGGACGGGCGTGCAGCGCGTCGCACTCGTGGGCCGAGAGGTACTCGCCGTACTGGTGCAGGTCGGTGCGGTAGGCGTTGAGGGTGTTGCGGGAGAGCCCACGCTCGAGCTCGAGGTACGAGAGGAAGTCCAGGACCAGGCCCTCGAAGCGGCGGGGGCGGCTTGACTGCGATAGCCATGAACGCACGTTCTCTTCGCCGGACCCCAAACCTCTAGCCGCAACGCGCGGCCCAGGAATGTGGGGCTACTCGGCGAGCAGGCGGCCGGCCGCGAGCGGGGCCGCAAAGAAGAGCGGGTCCTCCGCCAGGGAGCGGCCCATCGTCCGCGCCGGCAGGCCCGAGGCTTCGTAGCCCGCCAGGTCGATCGGGGCGACGCGAAGGCGGTGCTTGCCGGCACCGGTCTCCTCCAGGGCGTCGACGATCTCGTCCTCGGCGCTGTCGGGGACGGCGATCGCCACCGGGGCGAGGAGCAGGTCGAGGACGGTGCGGCTGTGGTGGCTGAGGCCTCGGTGGCGCTGACGCGGGTCGCCGCTGGAGAGCCGCGGGGAGAGCAGGGTCGACATCCGTAGCGAGAGGGCGGCGTGGGCGCTGTCGAGGGCGGCGATGCCGCCGTGGCCGAGGTTCGTCGCCGAGCCGATGATCCCCGGGCCCGGGCCGACCAGGATCGCCTCCCAGCCGAGCCGGCTGGCGGCGGCGTCGAGAGCGCCGGCGGTGCTGAGCGCCTCCTGCTCGCCGCCGTAGGCGGGGGCGGTGGTGACGTGGCCGCAGAGCAGGCCGCGCTCGCGCAGCGCCGCGACGTCGCGCGAGAGCGATCCCGGCAGCGCCCCGCCCCCCGTCTGCACGTAGCCGACCCTCAGCCCGGGCTTGGCCTGCGCCGCCGCCCAGGCCGCCGGGGCGAGGTGGCCGTGCAGGGGCAGCACCGCGACAGGGACGCCGCTTGCCGTCGCGACCTCGTCGAGCGGCCGCTCGACCGGCTCGACCGGGTGCTGGAGCGAGGAGTAGTTGAGCTTGATCACGTGCTCGTCGGCGCCCCCTCCCCCGCCCTCCAGGCCGCGGGTGAGGTTGACGTGGACGACGTCGAAGCCGCCGGAGCCGAGCCCGAGGTCGAGCGCGGAGATGTTGACGACTACCTCGTCGCCCTCGCGCATCTCCCCCAGCAGCGCCGTGTCGGCCCAGGCCGCCCGCCGCTCGCCGGCGACCTCGACCGTCAGCGGCGCGACGGAGACGACGGTGCCGCGGCGCAGCGCCAGCCGGCCGCTCACGGGCCGCCGGCGGCCGCGGCGACGATGCCCTCGCAGACCTCGAGCATCCTGTCGAGGTCGGCCGCCGCGACGTGCTCGTCGGCGGTGTGGACCGCGTCGGGCCCGTTGGCGAGCAGGATGCAGTCGAAGCCCTCCAAGCGCAGCACGTTGGCGTCGCTGCCGCCGCCGATCGCCGCCCGCACCGGCTCCAGCCCGGCGCTCCGCAGCGCCGCCTCGGCCAGCGCCAGGGCCGGTGAGGCCGGCGGCACCCGGTAGCCGCGGAAGAGCTCTTCGATGCGGACGTCGACGTCGCAGCCGTGCTCGCTTGCGCCCCAGGCGCAGGCGTCGGAGATCTGCCCGGCGACCTCGGCGGCACGGGCGGCGTCGAGGCTGCGCGCCTCGGCGTGGATACCGCAGTGGCCGGGGACGACGTTGCCGGAGGTGCCGCCGGCGATCAGGCCGACGTTGGCGGTCGTCTCGGCGTCGAGGCGTCCCAGCTCCATCCGCTCGATCGCGGCCGCGGCGGCGGCGATCGCGCTGCTGCCGTCCTCCGGCCGCACCCCGGCGTGGGCCTCGACCCCGACGAAGTCGGCGAGGATCTTCTGCTGGGTCGGCGTCGCCACGACCACCTCGCCGACCGGGCCGGCGTGGTCGAGGACGAAGCCATGCTGGGAGCGCAGCCGCGAGATGTCGAAGGCTTTGGCGCCGCGCAGGCCCTGCTCCTCGGCGACGGTAAGGACCAGCTCGATCCCGACCGGCGGCGGCCGCTCGGCGGCGCGCGCGGCCAGCTCCATGAAGACGGCGACGGCGGCCTTGTTGTCGGCGCCGAGGATCGTCTCGCCCTGGCTGCGGAAGATGCCTTCGTCGTTGACGACCTCGACCCGGCCGCGGTGCGGGACGGTGTCGATGTGGGCGCAGAACATCACCCAGCCATCGCCTTGCCCCGGCAGCCGCGCCAGCAGGTTGCCCGCCCCGGCTTCGGCCGGCCCGGCGGCGTCGTCCTCGCTGACCTCGAGGCCGAGCGCACGCAGCTCGGCGGCGATCGTGTCCGCCACCTCGCGCTCCTCCCCGGTCGGGCTGCGGATCTCACACAGGCGTACGAAGGTCTCAAAAAGCCGCTGGCTCACGCGCAGAGGCTAACCGGGGATCGGTGGTGACGAGGCCCAGAGGCTGCCAGGCAAGGACGCAGGGAGCCCGAATAGCAGCGCTATTTGGGCGACCGAGGACGCTGGATGGCGGCCTCTGGGGCCGTCACCTCCAGATCCCCGCCGTCGGCGGGCTTTTCGCCGGCATGCGTCGCCGCGGCACCGACGAACTCGCGGAAGAGCGGCTCCGGGCGGTTGGGGCGGGAGTTGAACTCCGGGTGGTACTGGGAGGCGATGAAGAAGGGGTGGTCGGGCAGCTCGACCATCTCGACCAGGCGCTCGTCGGGCGAGGTGCCGCCGCAGACCAGGCCCTCGTCTTCGAGCCGCCGGCGCAGCTGGTTGTTGACCTCGTAACGGTGGCGATGGCGCTTGTAGATGACGGCCTCGCCGAAGATCTCGCGCGCTTTCGTGCCCTCGTGCAGTTTCACCGGGTCGGCGCCGAGCCGCATCGTGCCGCCCATGTCGGAGACTTCCTTCTGCTCGGGCAGCAGGTCGACGACCGGGAACGGCGTCTCCGGGTCAAACTCGGCCGAGTTGGCGCCCTCCATGCCGACCACGGTGCGGGCGAACTCGACGACGGCGATCTGCATCCCCAGGCAGATGCCCAGGTAGGGGATCTTGCGCTCGCGGGCGATCCGCGCCGCCTGGACCTTGCCCTCGATGCCGCGCTCGCCGAAGCCGCCGGGGATCAGGATCCCGTCGCAGCCCTCGAGCTTCTCGGGATCGAAGTTCTCGGAGTCGACCAGCTCGACCTTGACCTCGACGCCGTGGTGGAAGCCGCCGTGCTCGATCGCCTCGATGACCGACTTGTAGGCGTCTTCGAGCTGCACGTACTTGCCGACGACGGCGATCCGCACCTCGCCACTGGCGGCGTCGGCACGGCGCACCATCGCCTCCCACTCGGCCAGGTCCGGCGTCGGACCCTCCATCCCGAAGTGGTCGAGGACGAGGTCGTCGGCGCCTTCGGCGCGGAAGACGAGCGGCACCTTGTAGATGTTGTCGACGTCGTGGGCGGAGATCACCGCGTCGACGGGCAGGCTGGCGAAGAGGGCGATCTTGCTGCGGATCTCGCGATCGAGGCGCCCTTCCGAGCGGCAGACCAGGGCGTGCGGCTGGATCCCGATCCGGCGCAGCTCGTTTACCGAGTGCTGGGTCGGCTTCGTCTTCAGTTCGCCGGCATGGCCGACGTAGGGAACCAAGGTCAGGTGGATGAACATCGCCCGTTTCGGGCCGATGTCCGTGTACAGCTGGCGGATCGACTCGAGGAAGGGCAGCGACTCGATGTCGCCGACCGTGCCGCCGATCTCGGTGATCACGAAATCGACCGCCTGCGACTCGGCGACGATGAGGATTTTCTGCTTGATCTCGTTGGTGATGTGCGGGATCACCTGGACGGTGGCGCCGAGGTAGTCGCCACGGCGCTCGCGCCGGATCACCGAGTTGTAGACCGCGCCGGCGGTCACGTTCGAGGCCCGCGAGGTGTTCTCGTCGGTGAAGCGCTCGTAGTGACCGAGGTCGAGGTCGGTCTCGGCGCCGTCCTCGGTGACGAAGACCTCGCCGTGCTGGAAGGGGCTCATCGTCCCCGGGTCGACGTTGATGTACGGATCGAACTTCTGCAGTTGGACCCGGAAGCCGCGGGAAACGAGGAGGCGGCCGATAGAGGCCGCGGCAATCCCCTTTCCGAGAGCCGAAACGACCCCGCCGGTGACGAAAATGAACTTCGTGTCGCCTTTGTTTGCCGTACTCATGCTCTGCCGAGCGAGTCTAGCCAGCGCAGTGGCGGAACCGCGTCGATCGTCGCCGAAATAGACCGCAACTCGCCGTAAATCGTCAGCGCGAGGACCGCGGCGAGGGCGATAAGGCGACCGTTTCCTCCCAAAATCGTCAGTAACCAGACCCCGGCGACGGCGCCAATCAAATTGGAGCCGGTGTCGCCCAGCATCGCCCGCTCGCGCAGGGTCAGCCAGGCGCCGACCAGGATCGGGCCGGCGAAGATCCCCAGCAGTTCGACCGGCGCCAGCGTCCAGGCGCCGAGGCAGAGCCCGGCCCCGAGCAGCGCCAGCCCCTTCTCGGCCCGCCCCGGCCGCAGGTCGAGCAGGTTGCCGAGGTTGGTGGCGAGGATCAGCAGGGCGACGTCGGCGACGTAGCGCCAGTCCTCCAGCCCACGCCCGGAGACGACGTAGGCGGCCAGTGCCAGCGCCCCGATCGCCTTGATCGCCCCGGTCGAGAGGCTGCCCTGGCGCAGCGCCCGGGCGTGGCCGCGCCAGCCGCGCGGCGTCGTCGCCGCCTCGCCCTGGCCGAGCGCGTCGTCGAGGAAGCCGAGGAAGGCGATGCCAAGCAGATAGGGCAGCCAGCGGCGCAATTCCGGGTCGAGCAGATCGAGGTCGGCGCGGTCGTTGAGGAAGGCCAGCGGCGCCAACGCCACCAGCGCCGCCGTCGCCAGCACCGCGCCGAGCGGGAAGGCGAGCTGGGCGCCGCGGTAGTTGGTGCGGACCAGGCCGGCGTCGCGCAGCCCCCGCGCCCCGGCGGGGACCAGCAGTACCGCCAGCGCGATCGCGAGCGGGAAGCCGACCCAGTACACGCTCAGGGGCCCTGGGTCAGCAGGTCCGGGAGCAGCCGGTCGGCGCTGCTCTTGACGCCGAAGCTGCCCTCGGCGCCGAGGATCGCGAAGACCATCGCCAGCTGCCCGGCGGTCGCCTCGACGTCGTCGACGCTGGAGAGGTCGTTGCTCTGGAAGAAGGAGATCGAAGACGCTTCCGTGTTCGAGGTCTCGACCCCGACGGCGGGCTCCTTGGTGCCGGTGATGCCGCTCATCAGCCCGGTTTCGAGCGTGCCGGCGTTGCCGCGCTGGACCGGGCCCATGTCCTGGGGCTGGTTGCGGACGACGATGACGCCGTCGAGGGCGCCGAAGTTGCCGCTGGCCCGCGAGAAGAGGTGGCCGCGGACGACTTCCGGCAGCGTCCCGCCCCGCACCAGCTGGCGGCCGAGGCCGGCGCCGAGCGCGGTCAGCGAGTCGGGGTTGCGCTGGAGGTCGGCGAAACGCGTCTTCGCGAGGTCGCCGGCGAGGCCGTTGAGATCGACCGGCTCACGGACCACACCGACGCCGACCAGCTTCGCCCCGGTCGGCCCGAGCGCCTCCTCGACCGCCCCCGTCACTTCGCTGGGCAGGCCGCCGAGAGCGATGATCGCGACCCGTTTGCCCTGCAGCCGTTCGCGGGTCAGGGCCGGGTAGACGCGATCGGCGAATTCGTCCGAGTTGCCGAGCTGGGCGTTGAGATCGTCGGCGCGCGAGCGGGCGTCCTGGAGGTTGCCGACCAGGCTCTGCTCGAGGTTCTTGCGGGTACTGGTCAGCGCATCGCCGCCGAACTCGGCGCCGATCAGGATCCCGATCGCGAGCGCAAGGAAGACCGCGATCAGCGAGGTGGCGTGGTAGCGGGCGCTGTAACCCATCAGCGGCCGAAGGCTAGATGGTCGCCTCTGCCATTGCCTAGGGCGGGCGCTACAGGCCCAGCCAAATGCGGATCTTCAGCCAGACCAGCTCGAAGAGGTCGTTGAGGGCCGGCGAGGTGATGATCAGGATCGCCAGCAGGACCGCGAAGGCGACCCCGAAGAGGACCACCGGGCCGACTGCCGAGCTCGGCTGGTAGAGCCGGCTCACCCCCTTGGCGTCGACCAGCTTCTCGCCGATCCGCAGCCGCGTCAGGAAGGTCGAGGACATGCCGCCGCGCTTGCGGTCGAGGAACTCGATCAGGTTGAAGTGGGCGCCGACGCTGACAATTAGCTCGGCCCCCTTCTCGTAGGCCATCAGCATCGCCACGTCCTCGCTGGTCCCGGCGGCGGGGACGATCGCGTGCTCCAGCCCCAGCTCGACCAGGCGCTCGCAGCCGGGAGCGCCACCGTCGGGGTAGGCGTGGACGATCAGCTCGGCGCCGCAGGCCAGCGCCTTGTCGCTGGCCGAGTCCATGTCGCCGAAGATCACGTCGGGCTTCAGTCCCGCTTCGAGCAGCCCGTTGGCGCCGCCGTCGACGGCGACGATCAGCGGCCGCATGTCGCGGATGTAGGCGCGCAGCGCCTTGCGGTCGCGGCGGTGGCGGTCGCCGCGGACGACGATCAGCACCTGGCGGTCGCGAAAGGAGGCCCGGGTGTGCGGGAACTCGATCGAGCCGGTCAGCAGGTCGGTCTCCTGGCGCACGTGGGCGACCGTGTTTTCGGCGAATTCGGCCAGCGCCTCGTCGATCCGCTCGCGCTGCTCCTCGAGCTGGCGTTCCAGCTCCGGGACGGTGAGGACGTGGCCGCGCAGCACCTCCTGGTCGCCGATCTTGACCGTGCCGGCCTCGACCCGCACCCGGTCGCCATCGTTCAGCAGCTCGAAGAGGTCGGCCTCGGGGGCATCGACGAGGCGGATCCCCTCCCGCGCCAGCATCAGCGGCCCGGCGTTCGGGTAGCGGCCGTTGGAGGACTGCGAGGCGTTCAGCACGGCCACGACCTCGGCTTCGATCAGCTCCTCGGCGGCGATCCGGTCGATGTTGAGGTGGTCGATGACGGCGACGTCGCCGGGCCGCAGGCGCTTGACCAGGTCCTTGGTCCGGGCGCCGAGCCGCGCGGTCCCTTCGATCGGCCCCTCCGGCCGCACACCGTTGCGGCGCCCGAGCAGGGCGGGAAGACGACGGCGACTGGTAGTAGCCACCCGCTCAGGTTAGGCGAACGAACGGGCAACCGACAAGGGCTCGCTCCGTTCGTTGTTTGTAGCCCTACTGGGGTACAAGTAACGAACGGAGGCGCCGGGAGGATCTAAGCCGCGGCCAGCAGCTCGCGGGCGTGGCGGGTGGCCGCCTCGTCGGAGCGCTCGCCGCCGAGCATGCGGCGGATCTCCTCGACGACGCCCTCGCCGTCGAGCCGCTCGACCGTCGCGAAGGCCTGCTCGCCGGCGACGTCCTTCTCAAGCCGGAAGTGGACGTCGGCCAGCGAGGCGACCTGCGGCAGGTGGGTGATGCAGAGGACCTGGCGGCCCTCGCCAAGCGCCTTCAGCCGCTCGCCGACGACCCGCGCCGTGTTGCCGCCGATCCCGGCGTCGATCTCGTCGAAGACCAGCGTCCCGGCGCTGCCGGCCTGGCCGAGCCCGCTCAGCGCCAGCATCACCCGCGAGAGCTCGCCGCCGGAGGCCGCATCGCGCAGCGGCGCCGCCTCGATGCCCGGATTGGGAGCGACCCGCAGCTCGACCGTCTCGCTGCCGTTGGCGCCAAAGCCGGCGGGGTGCGGCTCCAGCACCACCTCGAGGGTCGCGCCGGCCATCGAGAGCCGCTCCAGCTCGGCGGCAACCCGCTCTTCGAGCGGCCCGGCGGCGGCGGTGCGCCCGGCGCTGAGCTTCTTGCCCAGTGTCTTGCGCCGCTTTTCGGCCTCGCCCAGGGCCGCGGTCGCCTCGGCGCCGCGTTCCTCGGCGCCCTCCAGGCGCTCGATCTCCAATCGGCAGCGCTCGGCGTGGGCCAGCACCGACTCGACGCTGCCGCCGTGCTTGCGCTCCAGGCGGTCGATCGCTTCGAGGCGCTCCTCCAGGGCCAGCAGCCCGCCCGGATCGGCCTCGATGCCCGCCGCATAATCGCGCAGCTCGGCGGCGACGTCGCTCAGCTCGACCGTCAGCGCCGCGACCCGCTCGGCGACCCTGTCGAGGCCGGGATCGAGCCCGGCGGCACCTTGCAGCAATGCTTCGGCCTGGGCCAGCGCCGCCTCGGCGCCGCCGCCGTCCTCCTCAGCCCCGGCCAGCCCGGCGTGGGCACCGGAGGCCGCTTCGCTCAGACCCTCGGCGTGGCGCAGCCGCTCGCGCTCGCCGGCCAGCGTCGCCTTCTCCTCGGCGCTGGGAGCGACCTCCTCGATCTCGGAAAGCTCGTAGCGATAGAGGTCGAGGTCGCGCTCCCGCGAGCCTTCGCGCTCGCGCAGCTGGGCCAGCTCGGCGGCGAGCCGGCCGCACTCGCGATGCGCCTCGCGGTACTCGCGGCGCAGCTCCAGATGCTCGGCGCCGGCGAAGCCGTCCAGCACCTCCAGCTGCGCCGAGGAGATCGTCAGCTTGCGGTGCTCGTGCTGGCCGAAGAAGGCGAGCAGCCGCCCGCCGAGCAGCTTCAGGTCGGCCGCGGTCGCCGCCCGCCCAGCGACGAAAGCGCTGGTCCGCCCGCCCGAGGAGACGCGCCGCCCCAGCACCACCTCCTCGGCGCCCTCCGGCAGCCGCTCGGCCAGCTCGGCCATCTCCGGCTCGTCGAGCAGCCCATCCGGCAGATCGAAGACCCCCTCGACCCAGGCCTCCCCCGTTCCCGGCCGGACGATGTTGCCTTTCGCCTTACCGCCCATCAGCAGGTCCAGGGAGTGAGCGAGCACCGTCTTGCCGGCGCCGGTCTCACCGGTGATCGCGTTCAGTCCTTCGCCCAGGCGCAGTTCAGCGCGCTCGATGAGCAGCAGGTTCTCGATCCGAAGCTCGCGCAGCATCCATCCTGTGTAGCAACGAGGCCGGATCGAATCGCCCCCGTTTGCCGCTATATGCGGGCTCTCAGCCGGCGGGCTCGACCGGGGCGCCGTGCTGGACGAAGTCGCTGGAGCGAACCAGGGCGAAGCCGAGCGCCGCACCGACGAAGGAGAGGATCGCGGCGATCAGGATGATCTCGTTGAAGCCGCTGACGAAGGCGACGTCGGCGGCGTGGACGACCTTGGCGTGGATCGCCGGCGGCAGCGGCAGCTCGGCGACGGCCCGCGAGCCGCCCGAGGCGACCACTTCGCCGAGCCCGGCCGGCGCGTGCGGCACCAGCTCGGCGAGCTTCGAGTCGACCCGCGACTGGAAGACGGCACCGAGCCCGGCGACGCCGGTGGCGATGCCGACCTGGCGGAAGGTGGTGTTGATCCCCGATCCCATCCCGGATTTCTCGACCGGCACGACGGCGATCGCCGCCTGGCCGATGCCGGGATTGGTGATGCCGATGCCGACTCCGGCGACGAGGAAACCGCCCAGCAGCGTCGTCCAGCCGGAGCCGGGCGAGACGCCGTGCATCAGCAGCAGGCCGACCCCGACCAGGGCGAGCCCGGTGCCGAGCAGGACGCGGATCGGGATCTTGTTGGAGAGCGCTCCTGAAATCGGCGCGACGATGAAGCCGAGCACGGTCAGCGGCAGGAAGCGCAGGCCCGCCTCCAGCGGCGAGTAGTCGAGCACCCCCTGCATGTAGATGGTCAGGTAGAGAAACATCGCGAACATCCCCGCCGAGAGCCCGAAGGCGACCGCGGAGACGCCGTTGAAGGCCGGTTTGCGAAACAGCGAGAAGTCCAGCATCGGGTGCTTGCTGCGCAGCTCGATCGCGATGAACG
>Ga0193694_1000038_pt1 | contig 13886 bp, 24 predicted proteins | sample L3s1metaG_FD_160567 | JGI IMG/M metagenome (GOLD analysis project Ga0193694, IMG submission 160567) | Soil microbial communities from a riparian zone of the East river system, Colorado, United States - L3s1 | ecosystem: Environmental > Terrestrial > Soil > Riparian zone | place: USA: East River... | reverse complement strand
AAACCCGCTCCGGCAGGTGACATACTACAGGATTCCGGGCGCATTTTCAGCGTCGATAGTAGGTGTCACTATACAGGAAAGGTAAGGTGTCAAATGGCTAAAGCTGAAACCGCTGTAGAGCCTAGTATGCTTGATAGGCTACAGCAGGAAGCCGCTGAGGGATGGAATCCTAACGAGGGTGATACGCTGGTAGGTACAGTGTTGTCTATCAAAGCGAGTCAGCCTAACGAGTATGGTATCTATCCGATTGTTACCCTACAGACAGAAGATGGTAAGCCTGTTGCTGTTCATTGCTTCCACCAGACGCTAAAGGAAAGGTTGCTAGAGAAGCGGCCTGCTCCGGGTGAGAAGATCGCAATACAGTATATCGGTGCTAGGGAAAGTAAGAAGCGCACCGATGCTAAGGGTAATCCGGTTGAGTATCATAACTACGCGGTAGTTGTAGATAGGCCGACTGATACGGAAGCTCAAGCCGCATGGGATACTTTTGGCGGTGTTAGCTCCGATACAGAGCCAGAGCTACCCGTAGAGTAGTTTAGAGAAACTAGGCTACTGGAATGCTATCGACACCTAGCGTCCGGGCAGTAGCTTAGCCAGAGGGCCGCAACAGTTATTAGCCGACTGTTGCGGCCCTCGATGTTTCTATAAACGTAGTACGTACAGTTAGGCTAGACACTTGAGGTTTGCCGGTAGTGACTCTCACGTTAGACGGCTTACTAAAGCCGAGGCTACCGCTATGGGAGTATCACCCTCTAAAGAGTCTTACGTAGTCAAGAAAGATTACACTGACCCATTCGAGGGTAAACACTATTCCAAAGGTGACGTGATATCTAACAGGCAGGGCCGTAATGTCCAGGTACAGGAGCAAGGTAACTACCGTAACGTTTCACAGTATAACCGTATTTGGGGGCCTAACGTCAGACTCAAAGATGAGGATATACAAACCCGCAATGCTTGGCTTCGGCGCGGTGCTAAGGCTTCCGGACGATCAGCTAATACTCTACGGACTGACCCTAAGGTTAGAAAAGCCTATACTCAGTTTTACCGTATCGACAAAGAGGATAGGAAAAACACTAAACCTTCTGGATCGTTAGCTAAGCTGTTAGTAGCATTAGGTTTGCGCGATGAAGATGATACGCATGATGTTGGCGATACACCTAAGGGGAAGGGTAATCAATGACAGTTAGCGCCGATACTATTGACACCGCTAAAGCGTTTGCACAATGGAAGCCTGACCCTAACACGGATCAGACTATCAAGTGTGATAGATGCAATAAGTATTACGATTACCGTATCTACATGATCCATAAGTGTAGTGCGAGGTAAGCCCGCTAGGTTTCTCGCTGTAGATGGTGAGAGTGTTACAGAGACTATAGACGGCAGAGAGAATCATCGTTACGTAATGCTATGCGCTAGCGACGGTAGCTTTGTAGAGAATCCGGACGGCCTATCTACTGTAGACTGTTTCGAGTTTCTACTTACACTAAAGCGTCGATACCCTAGCCGTACACTGATAGGCTTTGTATTCAACTACGATATAAACATGATGCTAAGAGGTAGGAAAGCCGACGGCTCTACTACCGGCCCTGCTAAGCAAGCCCTAGAGATACTGTATCAAGATCGTATGGCTAGCTTAGTAGTTGATAACGTCATGTATGAAGTAGAATGGATACCTACCAAGTTTATCCGTATCCGTGCTGATGTTACTGTAGATATCTCTGACGTGTTCGGATTCTTTCAGTCTAGTTTCCTAGCAGCGTTACAGGGATGGAAGGTAACGGATATTGACGGCGCTCTAGATCGTATCGCTACAGGTAAGGCAGACAGAGCTAACTTCCAGGTTAGTGATATGCCGGAAATGCGGGCTTACTGTATTAGTGAATGCGAAATGCTAGTAGAGCTAGCTGATAGGTTACAGGATAGTCTTAGAGAAGCGGGCTTGCATGTTAGTAAATGGATTGGCGCTGGTGCTGTAGGCTCTGCGCTGATAACTAAGTATGACGTACTAAAACATCACGTACATGATTATACCTTAGCGCCAGAGTTAGAGGAAGCGGTTATGTACGCTTACGCTGGTGGTAGGTTTGAAATGTATCGGCAGGGTTACTTCGCTCGGTGTAGTAACTATGACATTATCTCCGCCTATCCGTATGAGTGTCTGAGCCTACCTAGTTTGATAGGTAAATGGGATAGACGTAAGAGATACGATCCTACAGAGCCGTTCGGGCTATGGCTTTGCGAATGGGATTTGCCGGATGGCCGTAAGGTAATGCCGTTCCCTGTTAGGCATAAGGGTAATATGTATTATCCGTTTCAGGGTAAAGGATGGTATTGGAGCAAAGAGGTAGCAGCGGCTCTAGCTATGCATCCTGAGATAAAGGTAACTCACGGCTACGTATTCAAGCCTCTTACTGTTGATAAGCCTTTTGGGTTTGTGCAAGAGATTTGGGAAAAGCGTAAGGAAGCTAAGCGACTAGGGTTAGCATCCCAAATGTCATATAAGCTAGGGATGAATAGTATTTACGGGAAGCTAGCTCAAGGTAGAGGGTATAAAGGTACTATCCCTAAGCAGCGTAGTTTTGTTTGGGCCGGTATGATAACGTCAGGTACTAGAGCTAGGCTACTGGAAATGATGTTAGGTCAAGAAGATAACGTCATAGCTGTAGCTACGGATGGCGTATTCTTTGAGGATGATCCCGGCTTACCTACCGGCTCTGATCTAGGCGACCTTGAGTTATCTACCATTGCTGAGTTTTATCAGCTAATGAATGGTATTTACTATAGCCGTAACGCCAAGATACGTACCCGTGGGCATAGCCCTAAAGAGTTAGAATGGGATGACCTTACAGCTATCTGGGATGAAGAAAAGTTTGAGGGAGTATATAACTACACTACCCGTAGATTTGTTGGCTTAGGTGCCGCTCTGTTACGTAAGGATTTTGGGATATGGGCTACCTGGGCAGAGACAGACAGAAAGATACTACTTAGCCAACACTTCCGGAAGTATCTTAGCGAGGAAGGTAATAGAGACTTTGAAGCTGCTACGTTTGAAAACGATAACTACTCATGGTACCCTCTCACCCTTGACGGCATAAAACTAGGCGAGAAGTATCAGCCTAAGACCGATGTTACTAGCCGTCAGAATCCTAAAGAGAAGGATGCTATATTGGATTATATAGGTAACTGGGAATACCTCGATCAGCCAACCGTCAGTATAGAAGGGTAGGTGTTACAGCAATGGAAGGTAGCGTAAGCGAAGCCCTCGAAAATGCAGCGGAAGCCGCTAAAGAGGATGAGCTAGAGGAAACCGTAGAGGAAGCCGTAGAAGATGCTAAAGATGATATCGAGCAGACTGTAGAGGATGCTACTAGAGATATCCCTACTAGGTCAGAGCTAGAGTCTATGATGCATGAGTGTATTAGGGAAGAAATCCCTAACATCGCTGCTGCTGTTTCGGATCATATCGCGCCTATCGTTGCGGCCCATGTAGGAGCCGCTGAGGCAGCTATAGAGGAAGCTGTAGAGGAAACGGTAGAGGAAGTAGTAGAAGCCGCTGAGGAAGCTGTAGAAGAAGCTGAGGAAGCCGCTACCGAAAATGATATGCCAGACACTACGCCAGAGCCGGATACACCGCCTGAGCGTACCCATTGGCTACATAGGAAGATTGGCCGGTAGGTATGGCAGATATTACCTTTGATGCGTCACTTATTGAGCCGACTAGGCGCAGTAAAGCTAAGAAGCCTAAGAGTGATACTCCGCCTAAGCTTGATGAAGCTATAGAGTCTCACCTTCCTAAGACGCCTGCCGCTAGGCAGACTAAAGACCTGAAAACTATTCAGGATGGACTACAGCAAGCGTTTACCTTCCTGGGTATTGGCGTAAGCATGATAAACCTGTATGACGCTATGGTTATCCATGAAAACGCCGAGCTACTGGCTAAGCATTGGACTAAGGTAGCGGAGAATAATCCTACTGTACGTAAGTACCTGCTATCGGCTCTACAGGGTGGCGTATGGGCAGGAGCTATCACTACCTCTATAGCCGTGCTTATTCCCATTGCTGCTAATCATACAGAGCTACCGGACGAGGTAGTGCAAGCTACTACCGGAATCGGTGTAAGCCTCCCTGACGCTAGCCTAAAGGAAATGGCTAGTGTTACTGACGGATGGAGTAGCAATGGTAACGGTAGCCCTTCCTAGTCGGACTAGCTGGGATGAGTTTTATAACGAAATCCTAGACTGGCAACAGGGAGAGCATGTTACGCTGTTAGGTCATACGGGAAGCGGTAAGACTACGCTTGCTAGACACCTAATCCAGAAGCGTAGTCATAAGCTTATTTTCGCTACTAAACCGCGTGATCCTAACATTGATGTTTTCAAGCGGGATGGTTTTCACCTTACTAGAAACTGGCCGGTTGATCCGCGTATCAAGCGTAACGTTATTTTCTGGCCTAAGGTGGAGCGGCCTAGCGATATCAGCTTGCAGGGTGATGCTATCTCTAGGTGTTTGCAGAGCGTTTACCGTACAGGCGGATGGTGTCTCTATTTCGATGAAGTTAGATACATAAGTGATACTCTCGGTTTACGTCCGTTGCTGGAAGTGATATGGTTGCAGGGCCGTGCGCTCAAACTCTCTGTATTGGCCGGTACTCAACGCCCGGCATGGATACCGAGAGAGGCATACAGCGAAGCTACTCACCTGTTCTTATGGCGTTCCACTAACCGCTACGATCTAAAGCGATTAGAGGATGCCTCAAACGTCGATACAAAGGAGCTATCGCCTATCTTACGAAACCTTCCTAAGCATGATGTACTATACGTAAATACCAGGGATGGGAGTATGATTCGTACTAGGGTAGGAGCATAATGCTAGCTATCGAGTTTATCCAGTTTGGCGCTATGTTTACCGTCTGGCTTATCCTCATTAGATGGGTAGCTCATAAGTGCCGTAATACAGGGCTTGGCCCTGCATTGGCGTATATCAGTGGATAACGTTATCACCTGGATACGTAACACGTTTAGGCTAGGTATCGTAAACATGCCTGCTTATAAGCTGGGCGATCAAGTGTCTATGGCGCTTGACACTAAGCAGGAGCTAGATAACCTACCTACTACCGATGAAAGCGAGGATGGATAGTGTCTGTAGTTGCTCCGACTAAAGGTAAGGTTGCCGGTGTTGCCGGTAGCGTTCCCTTTATCCATGCAGCGCATGAGCATGTAGAAGCAGTACGTATCGCTGCTTTCAACGGGCTTATTACTGCTGCTACGCAGTTTGTAAACCTCAATATTCCTAGCTTCGGTTTTCTTAGGAATCTTGTTGTAGTTGTTACTACTTCCGGTGGTGCTGCTGGTACAGGTACAGTTGCAGCGGATCATCCGTATAACCTTTTCTCTGAGGTTACACTACTGGATACTAACGGAGCGCCTATCTACGGCCCTCTTGACGGTTATAGTGCATTCCTGAGTAACAAGTACGGTGGATACGCTTATAACTGTGATCCGGCTGCTCAGCCGGATGCTGCTGTAGCTGCTACTAACATTATCAACTTCTCATGGGCTTTCCGTATCCCTGTAGAGGTAAATGCTAATAGCGGTTTCGGTGCGCTCGGTAACATGAATAGTGCTGCTAGCTATAAGCTTCGGCTCGGTATCAATCCGCTTGCTAGCTTCTATCTCTCTGTCGGTACCCTTACCTCACCTACTGTAAACATTGATGTTTACATGGAGTGTTGGACACCGCCTGACCTGTATGATGCTTTCGGTAGGCCGCAGGAAACAGAGCCTCCCTCGCATGGTACTAGTCAGTCATGGACTAAGCAGACGTTCCCTCTTACTGCTGGTGCTAATCAGATCCTGCTTACTCGTATGGGTAACTTGATCCGTAACGCTATCTTTGTAGTGAGGGCCGCTACTGGTATCCGCGCTGCTAACCTCGCTGCTATGCCTGCAAGCCCGCTTACTCTACAGTGGGATTCTAGGCAGATGTTTGTAGAGGATATCCGTATCCGTCGTGCTTACATGGCAGAGCGTTATCAGCAAGTCGCTGGTGCTGCTGGTGTTGAGTCTGGCGTACTGCCTTACTCTTACATGCATGATGTTCTACAGCATGGCGGCGATGGTGGCGTAGCTCTGTTCATTCCTACGGTACAGGCAACACGGTTTGAGCTTGACGTAGTTGGAGCTACTGCCGGTAGTGTAGACGTGCTGGTAAATGACGTACTGCCGGTTGAAGCTGATCCGCGTAGGCGCTACATTGAAACGTCTACTACGGGCTTCCATCCGGAGATTGGTACTCAGAATCCGCGACTGGCATAGGAGCTAAATATGCCTGCTGCTAACCTGCTTACCGATGATGGTAGTTTGGATGTTCGTACTGATCCGGGCGGTAGCTCTACGCTCAGGGTAGGCGCTCAAGACGTTAGCACTATCGGTGATGTTGCTAACGCTGATTACTGTAACGTTCATGTTGCGCTGTTCGCTCTGCTAGGTGTTGCTCTAGTAGTGCTGCTGCGTAAAAATGGTATCCACGCTCTTAGTTTGGAGGGCTAAAGTTGGCTGCTAAAGTAGATGGCGTACTTGAGGCATTGGTAAACAATGCTGTTAGACATGGTGGTACTGACGCTACCGCTATTCTCGATGCATGGGCTAAGTATCAGGGTGAGCCTACTGCCGAGGAGCGCGCTAAGGAAGATAACGATAAAGACGCTGCTGAGCAGGAAGAAGGTAAGGCGAAGAATGCTAAGCAGGTCGAGGATGAAGCTAAGGAAAAGGAAGGTAAGTAGCTATGCCTAAAGAATGGATTTGGCTGCTTGCCGGTGTTGTTATCGGTGCTTATATCCTGCCTATGGTAATGGGTATGGTAAAGAGTAAGACCGCTGATAGCTAATGGGTAACGGTAATGGTACTTTGCCTGACGTACATGGTAAGGCTACTGCTGAGGCATTAGCTGTAACTACTATCGCTATCTATGCGGCAAGCCTGTTAGGGCTTACCGTACCCGGTGAGGTAGCTGCTGCTTTTACTACACTAGTAGGTGTAGGCTTCGGTATCCTTAGAGGCGATAAGTACCGACACCACCTTAGGCGAAAAGGCGATACTGTATGAATACTCTAGGAATAGTGCTAATCATGGGCGGTGCTTTGCTTATTTGGGCAGGGCTTACCGACAATAGCATTATCGAGCTACTCAAGGGTATTACTGGTAACTCTAGTAAGCCTAAGGGTAGTAGTGGCGCTGCTGCTGCTGGTGCTGGTGGTGGTGGTGGGCATGGTGGTAAGCATTGAATAGTAAAAACGTAGTTGCCATGAGCCTAGTAGGTAGTGGTATCATTGTTACTATCGACGATATTCGTACTGATGGTATCAAGGGTACTCACCTACTGGCTCTAGGTGTAGTCTATATTGCTGTTAGTGCTGCTACTGACATTAGCCCGTCGGTAGGTGTACCGTTCGCTCTGCTGGTATTTACTGGCATTGCTCTTACCAAAGGTACTAAGGTATTCAATGCTATAGGTGATGCTTCCTCTAGTAAGAAGTCGTTACCTAAGTATGGCGAGAAGCCTAGTACGTTTGTACCTAAGAAGGGAGGTTAGCTAGATGAATGCTGATAGGGTATTCAACCTGCTTGGCGCTATCGTGCTTGTTACGCTGGTAACTACGCTGGTTGCTCATAAGAATACTGCTAATGTCGTAAAGGCTTTCGGTGGTGCTTTCAATAGCTCTTTGCGGACGGCTAGCGGACAAAAGGCTAAGGGTGGTTACTAATGGGTATGGGCCATCATCTAGCTATTACGGTTGATCCTCAGGAGCATATGCCGGGTAGGGCCGTTATTGGCCGTGCCGATGATGGCGACCTTACACCGCTAGCGTATAGTGAGTTTAGTGTTATCCCTGCTGCTGGTGAGCCGCCCGATCCTGTACGGCCTAGTAACTTTGAGGATTACGAAACTGATACCGGCGTATATGGTGCTGGTATCAAGGGTAGCCGTGTTAGCGTAGCATCTTATATCAATCCATATCAGAAGAATGCTACCAAATGGCAGTATAACGAGAACGTGCTAAATCCAGTAGGTAAGCCCGCTGTTATCTTTGACAATCGCGGTAGGGTGCTAGATGGTAGGACGCAGTTTCCTGGGCAACAGGGTTTCCGTTACGATACCAATATTCCGCGTCCGGCTTACATGAGCTTTAGCGACCTACTAGATCAGGAAGGAGTGTATTAGATGATTATTGCAGGTCTTAGCTTTCTCCTGCTTGCCTTTGCTACGCTTTGGCTTTATCAGCATACCATCGGTAGCCGTGCATAATGGTAGAGATTCCGCACCTTGATAAGCGGGTATGGTTGCTGCTTATCGCTGCTGGTGTAGGTGTAGGGCTTTATCTACGTAGCCGTAGTAACTCTGACGCTACCGCTAATAGCGATAGCTCAGTGGGCGATCCTAACATGCCTAATGTAGACGGCTCTGTAGATGATACCTATAGCTCTGGCGATGTTACTGCTATTCCGGGTACTCAGTATGGTATGCCTGGGCCTGCTGGGCCTGCTGGGCCTAGAGGGCAAAGAGGTAAACGCGGCCCTAGAGGTAAACCGCCTAAGCATCATCATAACCGGCACCATAAGCCCGCTGGTAGCCATGCTCAGCCTAGAATCGCTGCTCAATCGCATATGGCTAACAACACTCCGGTTGCTAGTAATGTTAGAGTGATTCAGCATAGGCCGGGCGGCGTAGTTGCTAAGGGTGGCCGTCAGTCTAATGGATGATGCTAACCGTAAACCTAACTGGCTTCCTGATTGGCTACCTGAGGGTAACACGATCAAATATGTATCAGGTAGTTTGCAGCTAGTTATTCTGCTGCTTGCAGGAGCGTTCTTAGCGTATCACCTGTTCAAAGGTAAAGTAAAGATCGCTGCTGCTACTGCGGCAGGTGCAAGCTAAGGTAACTACCGGAGCCTGTTACCTTAGTGCTACAACCGAGGGAACCTAGTTAGCTATTGCTCGCAATCCCCCACTAGCAGCTAGGTTCCCTCACCTTACCTTATGCCTGATCCTAACCCTAAAGCCCTAATGGCAGTACGTTACTCTAGACTGGCTCTAGGGAAGCCGTATGTATATGGTGGGACTAGTTATAAAACAGGTGTAGACTGTAGCGGGCTTATCTATGTTGCATACGGTTTAGGTGCTCATGTTACGATCCCTCGCACTAGTGAAACTCAGTGGCAAGCGCCTAGCTTCCGTCCGGTAAAGCTACATGATGTTATACCGGGCGATTTAGTCTTTGGTAATGAGGGTGAGCAGATAGCCGGGCTTCCTGGGCATGTTATCTTAGCTATCGGTGATGGTAAGGCTATATGCGCTCAGCATACAGGTACTAACGTTACCATTATGGCTATTACGGATGCCTTTACCGCTGGTAGTATTATGGGCGCTAAGCGTCCGCTTCCGGCAGTAGGCGAAGGGCCGTATCAGGGAGGGCAGGTAATCGGTGCTGCTGGTGATTCTAATAGTGGCTCTAGTGGTGGTGGTAGCTCTAATAGTTTTGCTTTCGTGGGCGATATAAAAGATGGTGTTGCTTCCCTAGTTGATCCGCATACATGGTACCGGGTAGGGCAGGTACTACTAGGAGCTATAGCCGTGCTAGCTGGTATCTTCATCTTTACTAAGAATGACATTGCTACTATCGGTATGCTTGCTGCTACTAAGATAATCGAAACGCTAGGGCTTGAGGTAGGTAATCATCGCAATAGCGTTACTGCCATGCTTAGTTGGATAGCTGCGGAGAATGGGCAAACAGGTAATAATCCTCTAGGCTCTACTCTTGAGTATGGTAAGTCTCACCCTGACCCTAATAACACTAGTGGTGTCATGGTATACGATAGTAAAGAGGATGGCGTAGCAGCTACAGCGCAGACTATCAAGAATCATCCGGAGATTCTAGGGCCGTTACAGCATAACCTTGATTACGTAAAGACCGCTCAAGCTATCGCCCGTTCTAACTGGGGGACTACTAGCCTAGTAGTTACAGTAGCCCTTAGTATCAAGAATGGTGGCGGTATCGGTGGGCCTACGTATAATCAGTATGCTATCAAGTCTGTAAAGGCAACAGGGCATAGCGCATGGCGTAGTATCCCTATCGTTGGCGGAGATATTGCCGATGCTCAAGCTAGCGTAAAGGATGCTGTAGGCGCTGTTGGCGATGCTCTAGGTAGCTTAGGTGATTTTGTCGGCGTGCTTACTGATCCCCATACATGGTACCGTATCGGTCAGGTACTATTTGGCGCTCTACTTATCGGTCTAGGTTTATATATGTTTGTCCGCGGCCCTGCTAGTCAGCTTGCAGGTGTAGCCGGTAAGGCTAAGGGTGTAAAGGGATCGTTTGCTAAGCCGAAGGTAGGTACTGAGCTTGAGCCAACGTCCGCGTAACCGTCAACCGTTAGGTACCGGCGGTATTGCGAGGCTAGGTAATAGCTTCCTAGCTCCGGTACTGTCAGAGTTTGTAGATAACGGTACTCCCGGCTTTCCCGCTGATAGCTTTATCACTGTTGAGAATAGGCTTAGCCAACCGATAAACATTAGCCCTGCTTTCAGTGATGGTAGCGCAGACTACTCTAGCTATTACATGGTACCACCTATCACTCGCTCTACTGTACCTATTGATCCTCAGCGTGTTACTAGGTGTTAGCTCTGATATCTTTATCAATGATCGTAGCGGTGTCGGTACACCTACTAACCGTACCTTTGAGAAGCGGACTATACCTTACCGGCTACACTCTGACGGAGCCGCGCCTAGTGAGCCGCTGTATCCGTTAGAGCGGTGTATGGTTGCTAGCAATGATGTTATTCTTTCCGGTGGTGGGCCTAGTAGCAATACAGCGTTTGTCGGTAGCGCATGGCCGGGCGGAGCTACTGCCCAAATGGCTACCGGCCCTGACGGTACCTGTATCGTAGGTGTAGCGTATGCTATCGAAGCTGTTAGTAACATGCCGTCTAGCGGCTTGTTTCAGATAGCTGCTTACCCTGATCCCGCTGGGCCGGAAAAGTTTATATGGGTACCTATGAGTAGTGCTATTGTGGCCGGACAAGTTATCTTTGTAGCTATTCCCGGTTGCGTAGCTGTTACTACTAGCATCGCTGGTATCGCTGCTACTAGCGTTACTTATACGGGTATGTATTATATCGGGATGCCTGGGCTATGAGTATTCGTATACCTAGCGCGCCTATTGAAGTGTTCGGCCCTGCTGCTCTAGGTAATCTAGATGGCTTAGCAGGTCTAGGTATGGACGGCTTTAGCCTGTACGCTGCTCTGAGGGATGCTAACGTAGCTAGTGGTGCTACTGGTAACAAGCTTGTTAGTTGGCCGTGGGATCCTAGACTGAACGATAATACGTTAGCGCCTGTTATGACGGATCAGCGTTTGATGTTACGTCCACAGTTAGTCAAGGGCGGTTTACAGATAGATGGCGTTGCATGGGTACAGCAACCTAACGGTAACTACACCGCTAACAATCAGAATCGTATCGGAGCCTATACCTACGATGGTGCTAACTTTACTCAGGTAGCTGTATGCGCTAACGATGGTACGTTATGGCAGAGCGGTGCGGGCTTCCGTACCAAAGCCTTTACTACGCCATACGTCCCACCCTCAGATATGCTATTATGGGCCGCTGGTTTATGGTGCCGCTCTGCTGTTGTTACTGTACCGGGCTTAGTTGGCGATCAAGCTGCTACTACTGGCGCTAAGAATCTTGGCCTAAATGCTGGTGGTGGTGGTATTGGTTATACTATGGCAGTTGATGTAACAGGAGCTACCACGTTTCCCGCTACTATCGCTAACGGTACACTCGATAACTCTAACACTAACTTGCATTGGCTAGCGTTCTACCATACCTACTAGAAAGGATAACGTTATGAGCGATCAGCCATACGGTAGACAGATTCCGCTTGACGGTCAGGGTGGTGCTATCGATGATAACCCTCAGGATGATATCGCGCACCTTAGGGAAGGTGGGCAGACAGACTACGGTGATCTTTATGTAGCTGGTAAGGAGCCGTTTGATAAGGTAGCGATTACTAAGCGTAAGTTTGATAATCGCTTCCTTGATGTTGATATTCAGCCTGTTGCTGTAGCTTGTCAGGAAGATCGTACACTAGTAGTTTATGATTGGGTACAGAAGCAGTATAACCCTACACTTTCTGCTGGTGGTACTATTGATACTGAGATTGACGTAGTAGAGGATAATGCTCAGTGGGAGATTCTTAGGGTAGCTTTGTTTGGTACTGCTACCGGCTTCCTACAGTTGTTCGATGGTAGCTCTACTGATAACTCCCTTTGCTTTGCTACTCAAGCCGGTATCGCGGCTTTGCTAGGTGGCGTACAGAATGTTGCTGGTGTCGTTATGTCTCAACGTACACCGCTTAGACTAAAGGCTATCGGCGCTGATGCTAACGCTCAGCTTAGCATCGGTATTTGGTATAAGAAGTTGCGATGGGTTTGGACACCTGCTAGCGATTTTCCTGAGAAGGATTACATTGATGATCCTGCCGTTACTAGAGCGCACTAAAGAAAGGTGGTAAGTAATGCTGTTGCTAGCTATTCCTACCTGGGGATGGATTGTCATTATCTTACTAGTAGTGATTGTAGTAGCTCTATTGCTTCCTCGTTTTAGAGCGTAATGCCTTTCAAGAGTGAGAAGCAGCGTAGGTACCTGTACGCTAATAAGCCTGCTGTTGCCGCAAAGTTTAGTGAGCATACTAAACATCATTGGCTATTCAGAAGGTGGTTTCGTAAGTGACTAATGTACGTACTGCTATGGTAGCTCAAGCGGAATGGGCTATAGCGCATGAGCCTAGTATCCATTACGCTGATATCAACGATCCTAAAGTTAGACCTATGCCGCTTGATGCTTTCAAGGCGCATAAGCTACCGCTTGATACAGACTGTAGCGGGCTTGTTACTTGTATCGCTTATGCTGCTGGTGTCAAGCCTGACCCTAACGGCCAGAGTTATAACGGGCAGGGTTTCACTGGAACGTTACTACAGCATTGTGAGCATATTACAAAACATGATGCTAAAGCAGGCGACTTCGTAGCTTACGGCCCATTTCCCGGTGAGCATGTTGTTATGCTACTGGAAGATGGTACGGTAGCTGATCCGTTTGTTGTTAGTCATGGGCAGGAAGCAGGGCCGATAAAGATACGTGCTAGTGCTGAGGCTAAAGCGCATAACTCTCCTGCTACCTATCTCCGCTCTACTGAGGTAGTGTCTACTCGTTACGTATGGGATATTAGGGATGGTCGTAATGAGCTTATCGCTAAGGGTGTCAAGCATCCTGTTAGATGGTGCCTAGCTCATCCTAAGCAGTTTCGTAAGCACGGCCTACTAAGCTTCCGCCGTAGGAGCATCGCGGTATGATCCCCCATACAGGGTACTTGACAAAGGGATGGCAGTAGGGTACTCTTAGAGAGTAGCCCTTATCAACTACCGGAAAGCAGGTGTCATCATGGCTACTAAGACTAAGACGGTTAGCATGTTCGGCGCAGTTGAGGATAAGCCGAAGGGTGGTAATGCTAACTTCCAGGGTAAGCAGGTAGAGCAGGAGAAGCTAGACCACCTTACTAGCATCTTCGCCGGTTTCGCTGAGTTTGCTAAGGATAACCCTATGGAAGATGGGCAGCAGCTTCCCATTACCGATATGGGTAAGGATGCTGAGGGTAACGCTTTTACTCCTGCATCCCTCGCTATCACTGGCAATAACATTCTGGCCGATATGGCAGAGAAGCAGGGTAAGCCGGTAGGTTTCTATCTGGTAGCTACCGATAGGCCGAAGGTAACTAACGCTGAGGGTAAGGAAGTTTACGATCAACCCACTAAGCTTGTTATCCGCATCGGT
>Ga0193694_1000037_pt1 | contig 13965 bp, 9 predicted proteins | sample L3s1metaG_FD_160567 | JGI IMG/M metagenome (GOLD analysis project Ga0193694, IMG submission 160567) | Soil microbial communities from a riparian zone of the East river system, Colorado, United States - L3s1 | ecosystem: Environmental > Terrestrial > Soil > Riparian zone | place: USA: East River... | reverse complement strand
CGAGGAAGCTGGCCGCTTCCGTCTGCATTTCGACCGTGGCCTGCGGCGACGTCGAAGGATCAAGCAGCGATCCGTGCGTGCCGGTGACGAAGCGCACGACGCCGCGGATGCCGGTCGCCGACTGTGTCGAACTAGTCAGCGTGGTCAGACCCAGCGCCGCGATCAGCGGATTGCCGCCGGACAGCGGGAAGCCGGCTACCGAGTTCGGGATCACCTGGTCGGGCAGCCAGTTGCCGCTCGCGTCGTAACAGGTCGAGCACTTCGACGCGCTGATGTCGCCGGGCAGCGGCGGGCTGCCGCCGACGACTTCCTGGGCGAGGATATTCTTGTTGGCAGTCGCGAACGCGAAGTTGATCGGGTCGCCCGAGTCGATCACCGTCTGTGCGGCGACGACGAACTGGCCGAATGCCGGCGTTCCCGGCAGCACGCCGGCTCCGGCGAGACCGCCGAGGATGATCGGGCTGAAGGTCGGCGAGCCGATCAGAAGGCCGACGACCCCACCGCCCGGAACATTCAGCACGGCGTTCTGTACGTACGTGTTCGGCGTCTGCGCGATCGCCATGAAGGTCGTGCCCTCGATGCTGCCGAGCGACTGGCCGATGTAGGCGACGCGCGCGGTGTCGAAGCTCGGCGTGTGTCCGTCCAGACTCATCGTCGCGATCGACGTGCGCAGTTCGAGCAGGTCGGCGATGCCCTCGCGCAGGTTGTCGCGCGACGTCAGCAGGCTGCTCAGATTGATGAAATACGTCCCGGACGGATCGATCTTGCCGTCCGGACCGGGCGCGCCGGTCGTGTTGTTTTCCAGGTCCATGTCGAACGTGCGCTCGCCGGTGATCAGGCCGGCCGCGGGCGAACCGGTCAGGAGCTGATTGCGATAGAACGGATTGGTCGGATCGGTCAGGCCGTGCAGCGGCAGGTCGATCGCGACGACGGCGAACCCGGCCGCGGCCATCGCGCCGGCGATCGCAAACATGTCGGTGCGATTGCGCGTGATGCCGTGCTGGAAGATGACGATCGGCCATCCGGAAGCCGGTTTCGTGCGTCCGGAATTCGCATTCGGCACGGTCATCAGCACCGGAATGCTCGGATGCGCCGTCGCCACCGGGAACGGATTGATGAACGTGACATTGGTCGACGTCGGGTCAAGCCCGAGCTGGTTGAACGGCGGCACGTAGGCGCCTGGAGCGGCGTGCCAGAAGCCGGTCAGCGCGGCGGTCGGATTCTGCGCCGAGGGCGCCGCCAGGTAGTACGGGATGTTCAACGTGCCGACATAGACATCGGCAACCGGCGGCAACGCCGGATTGATCGCCGAGAGGTTCTTGCCGGTCGGCACCAGCGCGACCGCCGTATCCGGCACCGCGTCGATGATGCTGTTCAGCGCCTGCAGCACGACGGTCGTGGACTGCGTGGTCGCGGTCCAGGACAGCACGATGTGTCCGCGGTTGATGCCCACGGTAGCCGCGGCGGCTTCCTGCGAAACCACGAGCTGGCGCAGCGGCTCGAGTGCGCAGGTGGTCGACGGCGGCAACAGCGAGATCGTCGACTTGCCGTTGATGCACACGGGCAGGACACGCTTGGCGAGGAAGTAGGTCTGATCCGCAGTGACATCGTTGCCCGCGGCATCGGTGATGCTCGGAACGCGGTCGGCCGGCGGAAGGCCGGTTCCGCCTTCGCCGAGGAGGACGACCATGTACGACGTGAGCTGGCGCAGCGGTGCCGTAGGCACGATCGCAATCGTGCGGCCGGTCGGGTCAGTCGGCGCGAGCGCGACGACGAATTCCTGCGGCGATGCGAGCTCGCGCACGATCGATTTGACGCCGCCGCCGGGCCCGGTCAGCAGGACTTCGAAAACGCGCACCGTCTGGCCGCCGACCAGGCTGCTGGCCTTCGGCGGCGCCGAGAATGTCGTCGTCCAGGGAGCCACGGTGCCGAAACCGTCGAGCGCGTTCATCGCGACAGCCGGATCGCCGTAGTTGGAAGGATTGGCGACCGGAATGTTCAATGTCAGGTCGGTCGTACCCTGCAGCAACAAACCGGTCGGAAACGGTACGACACCCCCGCTTGGATCGAAGCGGGCGGTGATCAAACCGGTCACGGGCGAGCCATCGCTGTTCAGCGATGGCGGCGGCGATAGCCCCGCCAGCGCCTGGCTTGCAGCCATAGTCAGGAACAGCGAAGTCAGCCCGAGGGTGAGCGCGATACGGCTTTGCATAATGGGTTCCCCAACGAAAAACGGACGGCGAAGCGTGATCCGCATCATAGGGAGTTCAAACGGTTGTTTGCAACGAAAATCGCACATCCATTTGCGACTGTTACTCGCCTGTTACAGTGCTGCGCCGCAACAGAAAACGGCTCGCGCAAATGATTCCGACCCGCTTTCAGGAACGCGCCGCCGCGACCACGTCTTCTGCCTTGAAGGCACGCGGAGCGAAGCCGAAATCGGTCGTCGCTTCGGCGGTGTCTGCGACCAGATCCTCGCGCAAGCGACCGGCAGCGGCCGCGCTGATCGCACCGGCGCGTGCGCCGCGAATTTGCAGCGCTGCGCGGATGATTGTGCGCGGGACTGGCAGCGGCAGCACGAACTCCGGAATGGCCGCGCGCAGGCGTAACAGCATGTGATCGAAGCGCAAACGCTCGCCGCCGCCCAGGGCGTAGGTCTTCCCGCGCGCGACCGCACAGTCGACAACCGCGTCGACCGCGCAAGCCAGATCCGCAGCGTGAACCGGCTGACGCAATCCGCTCGCGCCCAGGGGAAAAGGCAGCACTCTCCAGCGCAGCGCGAAGCGCGCGATCGGCATCAGGCTTCGATCAGCGCCGCCGCCGTAGATCAGGGTCGGACGCAATACCGTGCAGGCTATGCCGCGCGCCGCCGTGGCGCAAAGCAGGCGCTGTTCGGCGTTGCGCAGCGATTCGGACAACGCGCGCTCGGCCACGTCGGGCGACGCGCTCTTGGTTTGCGCGCTCATCGAACTGAGCGCGATCACGCGGTGCACGCCGGCAACCGGAAGGCCATCGAACCAGGCAGCGAATGCGTCGAGCGGGCCCAGGCTGACGACGACTTCGGCGGTCGACGGCAGCGTGTCGACGCCGCCGAACAGGTCGCCCCTGACCCAGGTCAGCTGCGGCCGGGCCGTGGGCGCGGGCAGCGCCCGGCTGACGCCGTAAACACGCGCGTCGCGCTCGAGCAGGCGCGGCACCAGGAACCGGCCGGTCGCGCCGGTCGCGCCAAAAATTATAAATGTGGACAATGCGGCGTTCCGCGGCAGCCGGATCAGGCGCGCGGGAGCGCGCGCTCAGCCGGCGCCATCGGCATTGACCAAACGGCCGGGCAGGCCGCGTATGCGGTTGAGCAAACCCGCAGGCAACAGCCCCGGCGCGCGCAGCCCGAGCGCCGGCGCGGCGGCAAACCGCCAGGCCGCCTGCGGGTTCTGCTTGATGCGCCAGTAGCGCGCCATCGCGGCGTCCGCGTACTGGCGGCAGACGGTCGGATGCAGCGGCCGGCGCAGCAGGCGGAAAACCTGCGCCTCGTTGATCAACTCGATCGCCAGATCGACGTCGAGATGCGCATCGATCGCGATCGTCGTGATCTGCGGGTGCGACTGCTTGAGCGCCTTGAGCGGCGAGACCAGGTCGCTGCGCCCGACACGCGGGGCGCAGATCACGGTCCCGGTTTCGTGCTGCTCCATGAACACCAGCGCGCGTTCGAACTCGTTGGCGAAATGGATCTTGTAGTGCGGCTGCAGGACGTCGCGCAGCCGCTGCTGCGCATCGGCATCGTTGTCGATCACGACCAGCGCGACATGACGCTTCAGGTCGCCGGCTTCGTCGGTGCTGGGCGGCTCGCTGCCAAGCACCGGCGTTGCGCGTGCGCCGCGCGCCGCGGCGTTCGCCAAGTCCCTCATCGCGCTGTTGTTCCAGGGCAGGTCGACGCAGCGAAACACCTCGACTTCGTTGATCGCATCGAGCAGCAGGCGGCCTTCGGGACGATCGCTCAGCAACACGCGCATGCCGCGCGGGTGCGCGCGCTTGACGTCACGCAGGACATCGATGGCGTTTAGCGGCGGCACGCGCTGGCTGCAGATCACCGTATCGACATCGCTCCTTGCGGCGAGCGCGGCGGCGGCATCGGGATCGGCACAGACGATGACCTCGTGCTCGCGCAACAAGGCCACGAGTGCGTGCTGGATGTTGCCTTCGGCCGTGACCAGAAGGATGCGCGACGCCGGCCCGGTCACCTTGGCCTCGTCAGCTGCCATCGGTGTTGCCGGCCGGCAGGCTCACGCTGAATGCCGAGCCATGCTTGGGCGTCGTCTTGACCTGGATCGACCCGCCGAGTGCGGCAACGATCCGGTGCGCAATCGTCAAACCGAGCCCGGTGCCTTCGCCACGCGGCCGGGTCGTGAAGAACGGCTCGAAAATCTTCGGGAGGATGTCATCGCTTATCCCCGAGCCGGTGTCCTCGAACACGACTTCGATGCGGTCGCCGGCCAGCTTGCCGCTGACGGTCAGCGTGCCCTCTCCCTCCATCGCGGCAGCGGCATTGTTGATGAGCGCGAGAAACGCCTGGTCCAGGTCGCCGGGCACGCTGCGCACCTTCGGCAACGTGCCGATCTGGCGGACCACCTTGATGCGCTCCGGCAGGCGCGACTGCGCCAGCGCGAATGCGGAATCGACGCACTCACCAATGTCGATCAGCGCGGGCGCATCGATGTCGGTGCGGGCGAACTCCTTGATGCTCAGGGCGCGGCCGGACAGCTGCGCCAGGGCGCTGCGCGAATCGTCGAGCAGGACCTCGGTTTTCTGCGCCAGTGCGCTGTTCTCGAGGTTCGCGCGCGCCTCGAACAGCTTTCGGCGCGCCTCCTCGACGAACTTGACGAGCTTGTCCAGGCTGGCCTTGTCCGCGCCGAACAGCAGGTCGACCGGCTGCAGGCAATGCTGCACGGCCGCGTCGTATTGCTGCACGAGGGAGCGATATTCCGCCAGCATCTCGCCGACGACCTCGATGTTGCCTTTCGCGAGCCCGAGAGGCGCATTGATCTCGCGTGCCACGCCCGCGATCATCTGGCCGAGCGCGGCCAGCTTCGTAACCTGGATCGTCTGCGCCTGGGCAGCCTGGAGCCGCTCGAGTTCGTCCTGCGCCTCCTCGACGGCAAAGTTCGCGGAAAGCGTCTGCCGGCGCTGGTTGGTCAACGCGATCCACAGCTGCACGATCGCGGCCAGCGCAACCAGGAGCAGCAAAAGCAACGTCCAGTCCATCGGCAAATTCCTCGTCGATGCATGCGCGGTTGTTTACGCCCCCCCAGCGTGCCGCACAAAGATAACCTATCCGGTGGCGGTCGTGTCAGCTGCCGGTATTCGATGGGCTGGACCCCGGGACATGCGCCGGCAACCCTGCGGCTGGTCGCGCGGTTCTCATGTATGCTGATTGTGTCTGGCATCGCGGAGTTTCATCCATGATCGCTCGCATCTGGCGCGGTATCACGCTGAAGGATAAGGCGGACGATTACCTCGCCTACCTGCATGACACCGGTTTGCGCGACTACGCAAAAACGCCCGGCAACCGCGGCGTCACGATCCTGCGCCGCAACCAGGGCGAGCACTGCGAGGTCATGCTGATCTCGCTGTGGGAATCGATGGACGCCGTGCGCGCCTTCGCCGGCGAAAATCCGGATCGCTCGGTGTACTACCCCGAGGACGAGCACTTCCTGCTGCAGATGGAACCGCTCGTGCGCCACTATGACATTGCCGAACAGATCGTTCCGGAAGACGACGTGGCGGCCGATGCCAAGCCGCCAAGCCGGAAACGCAAGTAGTAACTAGGCGGCTTTCCGCGCCTGTGATTCGGCGTTCAGCGCAGCCTTGACCGAAGCGCGTTCGGCCATGCGATCCATGAATTTCGCCAGGGCCGGCCAGCGGTCGAGGTCGATGTCGAAATTCTTCGACCAGCGCGCAACGACGAACAGGTAGACGTCGGCAACACTGGCGTTCGGGCCGAGCAGGTAGTCCTGCTTCGCCAGTGTCGTGTCGATCAGGGCGAAGCGCTGCGCGATCTTTTCCTTGTAGATCGCCTTGGCCGCCTCCGGCATCGACGCATTGAACAGCGGCGTGAAGCTCTTGTGGATTTCGCTGGTGATGAAGTTCAGCCATTCCTGCAGGCGCGTGCGTTCGAGCGTGCCGTTGGCCGGCGCGAGCTTCGCCTCGGGCTTGCGGTCCGCCAGGTACTGCACGATCGCCGGGCCTTCGGTCAGGCGCTGCCCGTCGTCGAGTTCCAGCACCGGCACGTAGCCCTTCGGGTTGATGCGCAGAAAGTCGGTACCCGAGGCGGTTTTCTTCGTCTTCGTGTCGACCTTCTCCAGGGAAAACGGCAAGCCCAGTTCGCGCAGCACGATGTGCGGCGACAGCGAACACGCGTCCGGTGAGTAATACAGTTTCATGGCGACCTCCTTGCGATCGTTTGCGGATTTGCGGCGCGAAATCAGCGCCATTCGCTGATTTTCCGCATCGGGTCGCAATGCTGCGTGAACGAGCGGCAGGCGCAGCCGAAGGCGAAGCGAACAAGCGCCGCGGACATTCAAACGATGCAAAAATCCCGTTAGGACACGGTCGCGGCGTCGCGCACGCCGCCCCGGCACTGCGGCCGGGCGCGACGCCGGATTACTTCTTCTTGGGAATATACAAGTCGGTAATTGTACCTTCGTATACTTCCGCCGCCATGCCGACCGATTCCGACAGGGTCGGATGCGGGTGCACGGTCAGGCCGATGTCGGCGGCCTCGCAGCCCATCTCGATCGCCAGCGCGACTTCGGAGATCAGGTCGCCGGCGTTCGGCCCGACGATGCCGGCGCCGATCACGCGATGCGTGGCCTCGTCGAAGATCAGCTTGGTGAAGCCCTCGGTGCGGCCGATGCCGATCGCGCGTCCGGACGCGGCGTACGGGAACTTGCCGACGCCGAACTTGATCCCGTCCTTCTTCGCTTCGGCTTCGGTCACGCCGACCCAGGCGACTTCCGGATCGGTGTAGGCCACGCTCGGAATCACGCGGGCGACGAACTCGCTCTTGTGGCCGGCACAGACTTCCGCGGCGACCTTGCCTTCGTGCGTCGCCTTGTGCGCGAGCATCGGGTTGCCGACGATGTCGCCGATCGCAAAGATGTGCGGCACGTTCGTGCGCATCTGCTTGTCGACCGGGATGAAACCGCGATCGGTGACCTGCACGCCGGCCTTGTCCGCGTCGATCTTCTTGCCGTTCGGCGAACGGCCGACGGCGACGAGCACGCGGTCGTACAGCTGAGGCTCTGGTGCCTTCTCGCCTTCGAATGTCGCCTTCAGTCCTTCCTTCGTCGCTTCGACTTTCGCGACTTTGACCTTGAGGTGGATTCCGGCGTAGCGCTTGTTCAAGCGCTGTGCGAGCGGCCGCACGAGATCCGGGTCGGATCCCGGCATCAGCTGGTCGAGCAGCTCAACGACCGTGACTTTCGCGCCGAGTGCGTCGTAGACGCAGGCCATTTCCAGGCCGATGATGCCGCCGCCGACGACGAGCAGTTTCTTCGGCACGACCTCGAGCACGAGCGCATCGGTCGAGTCCATCGTGCGCGGATCATCCCACGGAAAACCCGGCAGCTTCACTGCCTGCGAGCCGGCCGCAATGATGCATTTTTCGAAGCGCACGAGTTTCTTTCCGTCCTTGGTCTCGACTTCGATCTCGTTCGCCGACACGAACTTGCCGGTGCCCTGCACGACCGTGCGCTGCTTGCTCATGCCGGCCAGCCCGCCGGTCAGCTGCGCGACGACCTTGTCCTTGAATGCGCCGAGTTTGGCGATGTCGATGTCGGGTTTTCCGAAGGTGATGCCGATGTCGGCCGAGTGCGACGCCTCGTCGATCAGTCGCGCGGCATGCAGCAGCGCCTTCGACGGAATGCAGCCGACGTTGAGGCAGACGCCGCCGAGCGTCGCGTAGCGCTCGATCAGCACGGTGTTCTGGCCGAGGTCGGCCGCGCGGAATGCCGCCGTGTAACCGCCCGGGCCGGAGCCGAGCACGGCGACCTGGCATTCGATGTCGGCCTTGCGGCCGGTTGCAGCAGCTGCGCTCGGGCCTGGCGCAGACGCGGCTGACGTCGGAGGACTGCTTTCACCCCCTCTCCCGCTGGCGGGAGAGGGCTGGGGTGAGGGTGGCGCTTGGCCGGGCTGGCTCTTCCCAGCGCCACCCTCACCCGCCGCGCTTCGCGCGGCGACCTCTCCCGCCGGCGGGAGAGGTGATTTGCTCGGCGCCGCTCCCGCGCTTTCGGCTTCGATCACGGCAACGACGGCGCCTTCCGACACTTCATCGCCGAGTTTGACCTTGACCTCCTTGACGACACCGGCAATCGGCGACGGCACTTCCATCGTCGCCTTGTCCGATTCGAGCGTGACCAGGCCCTGGTCCTTGGCGACCGTGTCGCCGGCTTTCACCAGCACTTCGATCACGGGTACATTTGTATAGTTTCCGATGTCCGGAACTTTGACTTCAGTCGTTGCCACGGTCGGGCTCCTTCGCTCGGGTCGTCAGTGCGGCGCGAAAGCGCGCGCGCCATTCATTGCGTTTGCTGGCGAAATCGTCACGGCCGTCCGCCACGTTCGCCGCGTCGGGCAATTCGGCCGGCATCGTTTCAATGACGGCTTCGGGCGCCGCGGCGAGCGCTGGCACTTCGCTCGACGAACCGGCGCCGCGAATGCGAGCGCGCAGTTCGGCGAGCCGGCGCTGTTCGGCGCGCGTGCTGCGGCGCTGCTGCTCGCTTTGTTCGCGGTGCGTGGCCACGAGTTCGCGCGATTTGCGGTTGGCATAGTCGATCGACGCGCGGAAGTCCGGCAGATGATGCGACTCGACATCCGGCAGCAGGCAGTCGAACACGATGTACCCGTCCTCGATCCATAGGCCATGGCGCTTGATCACGATGCGCGATTCACGCTCCTCGTGGAAGAAGCGGATCCAGGCCAGATCGGGCTCGCGACTGAGACCAAGATACAGGGTGCGCATCGACGAATGCACGCGCGACCAGGTGGTCTTCTTCAGGTCGAGATCGACGATTCCAATGTCAGTGAAGTCCGCCGCCGCCATGGCTCGCACTCACAATAGCGCGCGCCGCATGTCGCCGAGCAGTTGCGCGAGATACGCGGCGAAGCGCGCCGCTGAGGCGCCGTCGATGACGCGATGATCGTACGACAGCGACAGCGGCACGATCAGGCGCGGCACGAACGCCTTGCCGTCCCAGACCGGCTTCATCGATGACTTCGACACGCCGAGGATCGCGACCTCGGGCGCATTGACGATCGGCGTGAACGCCGTGCCGCCGATGCCGCCGAGCGAAGAGATCGAGAAGCAGCCGCCGGACATGTCGGCCGGGCCGAGCTTGCCGTCGCGCGCCTTGGCGGCCAGCGCGCTCGTTTCCTGCGCGATCTGGACGATGCCCTTCTTGTCGGCATCCTTGAGCACCGGCACGACCAGTCCATTCGGCGTGTCGGCGGCGAAGCCGACATGGAAATATTTCTTCAGCACGAGGTTTTCGCCGCTCGCGTCGAGCGAGGCGTTGAAGTCCGGATACTTCTTCAGCGCGGCGACAACCGCCTTGATGATGAAGCCGAGCATCGTGAACTTGATGCCGGCCTTCTCATGCTCCTTGTTGAGCGTGACGCGCAGCGCTTCGAGATCGGTGATGTCGGCATCGTCTTGCTGGGTGACGTGCGGAATCATGACCCAGTTGCGCGCGAGGTTCGCGCCGGAGATCTTCTTGATCTTCGACAGCGGTTTGGTTTCGACTTCGCCAAACTTGGAAAAATCCACTTGTGGCCACGGCAGCAGGTTCAGACCCGCGCCGCCGCCGGCCGCAACGCGCGACGCGGTGCCGCCCGCCATCGCCTGCTTGACGAAGTTCTGCACGTCTTCCTTCGTGATGCGGTTCTTGCGGCCGGTGCCGCCGACCTTGCCGAGATCCACGCCGAGCTCGCGCGCAAAGGCGCGGATCGCCGGGCTCGCGTACGGCACTTTGTCGGGCATAACCGTGTCTGCGCCGAACGCCACGGGCGGTGAACGCGGAGCATCCAACGCTGCGCTCTCACCCCCTCTCCCGCTGGCGGGAGAGGGTTGGGGTGAGGGTGGCGCTTGGCTGGGCGACTCCCTCTTCCCACCGCCACCCTCACCCGCCGCGCTCTGCGCGGCGACCTCTCCCGCCGGCGGGAGAGGTGAAGATGCCGCCGCAGGTGCTGCGGTTTTCTCCGGCGCAGGCGCGGCCGCGGCCTTCGCGGCGTCCGCCGCTTCGATCAGCGCGACTACCGTTCCTTCCGAAACCTCGTCGTTGAGCTTGACCTTCAGCTCCTTGACGACCCCGGCGATCGGAGACGGAACCTCCATCGTCGCCTTGTCGGACTCGAGCGTGACCAGCCCCTGGTCCTTGGCCACCGTGTCACCGGGCTTCACCAGTACCTCGATCACCGGCACGTTCGTGTAGTTGCCGATGTCCGGAACCTTTACCTCGCTGACCTGCGCCATGGTGTCCTCGTGTCCGCCGCCGCGACTGCTTCGCGTAAGGAACGCGGAGGATAACGCAACGCCGCATGCAGGCGCGATCAATCGCCTGACGACCTCCGAGGCGCCGGCGATGCGCGAGATTCTCAAAAGGTTTAAGCGCTCGTGACTTCCGGCCCATTCGGTCGTGGCCCGTGTTGGTGTTATATATAGGTAATACACTTACCTCCTCCATTGATTCCATTTTTCAGGGGACCCGGCAATGTTGACGATCCGCAATCTGTCCAAGACCTACGCCAATGGCGTTCAGGCCCTGAAAGGCGTGACCCTGGATATTCCGAAAGGCATGTTCGGCCTGCTCGGGCCCAATGGCGCCGGCAAATCGACCCTGATGCGAACGATCGCCACGCTGCAGGATGCCGATACCGGCAGCATTCGCCTCAACGACCTGGATGTGCTCGCCAACAAACCCGAGGCGCGCCGGGCGCTGGGCTATCTGCCGCAGGAATTCGGCGTCTATCCGAAGGTTTCGGCCGAGGCGATGCTCGACCATTTCGCCGTGCTCAAGGGCGTGACCGCGAACGGCGAGCGCAAGACATTGGTCGAGGCGCTGCTGAAACAGGTCAACCTCTGGGACGTGCGCAAGCGCAAGCTCGGCACGTTCTCCGGCGGCATGCGTCAGCGTTTCGGCATCGCCCAGGCGCTGATCGGAAATCCGCAGCTGATCATCGTCGACGAGCCGACCGCGGGCCTGGATCCCGAAGAGCGCAACCGCTTCCTGAACCTGCTCGCGGCGATCGGCGAGAACGTCGTCGTCATCCTGTCGACGCACATCGTCGAAGACGTCACCGACTTGTGTCCGCGCATGGCGATCATCGCCCAGGGACAGGTGCGCCTGACCGGCGAGCCGGCCGAAGCGATTCGCGCGCTCGACGGACGCGTCTGGCGCAAGACGATCGCCAATGCAGCGATCGACGATTACCGCGGCCGCATGACCGTGCTGTCGACGCGCCTGGCTGGTGGCAAGACGATCCTGCACGTGCTCGCCGACAGTTCGCCGGAAGGCGGCTTCGACGCGGTGTCGCCGGATCTCGAGGACGTCTATTTCGGCCAGCTGCGGCTGCAGTCCCTACCAGCGCGCGCTGCCTGACCGGAGAAGATCATGTTCCGTGAGATTTTCCGTTTCGAGCTGCGCCAGCAGCTCAGGAGTCCGCTGTTCTGGATGATCGCGCTCGCGTTCTGCGCGCTCGCGGCCGCCGTGATCAGTTCGGACCACATCCGCATCGGCGGCGGCATCGGCAACACGCTGCGCAACGCGCCCTACGTCGTGGTCAACCAGTTGGCGCTGATCGGCGCAATCCTGTCGCTGTTCCTGGGACCGATTTTCGTCGCCGGCGCCGCGCTGCGCGATTTCGAAGCGGGCACCAGCGAGTTGTTCTTCGCCACGCCGATCTCCAAGCGCGCGTACCTGGGCGGGCGATTCGCCGCCGGCTATGCAATCGCCCTTGCAGTCATGGTGTTCGTCGCGTTCGGCATGCTGCTCGGCGTGGCGATGCCGTGGGTCGATCCACAGCGGCTCGGGCCGACCAGCTTCGGCGCCTACGGTTATGCATTCGGCGTCGTCCTGGTTCCTGATTTCCTGTTCGTTTCGGCGATGCTGTTCCTGCTGGCCACGCTGACACGCTCGATGCTCGGCACGTATATCGGCGTCATCGCGTTCTTCGTGCTGTGGACGATCGCCGGCATCGCCACGGACAGTCCGGACCACCAGACGCTCGGCGCAATCATCGATCCGTTCGGACTCGGCGCGTTCGATGTCGTCACGCGCTATTGGTCCGCCGAGGATCGCAACACGAAGCTGCCGGAGATCACCGGCCTGTTCCTGCTCAATCGCGCCCTGTGGATCGGTATCAGCGTTGCGATGATCGCCGCAGCGGTCGCCTGGTTTCGTCCCGATCGCGAAGGCCTGCGCCTGTGGCGGCGAAAGAAACTTGCCGTCGACGCGACCGTTGTCGCGACCCATGTGCCTGCGGCCGTCGCGCTGCCATCGGTGGAGTTGCATACGGGGTTCGGCGCGCGGTTCGCCCAGTACCGCAAGCTCGCGGCCTTCGATACGCGCGGCGTGCTGACCGGCATCGCTTTCCTCGTCATGCTGATCTTGGGCTTGTTCAATCTGGGTGCAGCCATCAGCCTCGGCAACGAGCTGTTCGGCACCAAGCTGTATCCACTCACGCACCTGATGACCGAAGCGATGGACGGCAGCTACAACTTCCTGCTCGTCATCATCATTGGCTTCTACGCCGGCGAACTGGTGTGGCGCGAACGCGGCGCGCGCATCAGCGAAGTGACCGACGCGTTCTCGCTGCCGGACTGGATTCCGTTGCTGTCGAAGCTGACTGCAATGACCGCGGTGATCTTCACGTTCCTCGTGGCCGGCGCGCTCGAGTGCGCCGCGTATCAGTTGATCAAGGGCGTACCGCATATCGAGCCGGGCCTGTATCTGTCCGACATCGCCCTGAATACACTGCGCTTCGGCTTGGTCGGCGCATTCGCGCTGTTCCTGCAGGTCATTGCCAACAACAAGTTCGTCGGCTACCTGCTGTTCGTGCTGTATTTCGTCAGCCGCATCGTGCTGACGCAATTGCATTACGACCATCACCTGTACAACTTCGGCAGCGCGCCGGACCTGCCGTACTCCGACATGAACGGCTACGGCCATTTCCTCGCCGCGCACCTGTGGTTCCGCGCCTACTGGGTGGCGCTGTCCGTCGCCCTGCTCGTCGTCGCCGCGCTGTTCTGGTCGCGCGGCACGGCGCAGGGCTGGAAGGAACGCACGCGCATCGCGCGCCAGCGCTTCGGCCTGCCGTCGCGCGTGCTGCTGGCCGGATCGCTGCTCGCCTTCGCCGGCCTCGGCACCTGGACCTACTACAACACGAACGTCATCAACCGCTATGTGCCGGGCGACCTGGCCAAGCAGCAGCAGGCCGACTACGAAAAAACCTATCGCCAGTACCGCGATCTACCGCAGCCGAAGATCACCGACGTCAAGGTCGACGTCGACCTGTATCCGCACGACCGCAAGGTCGACGTGCGCGGGCACTACGTGCTCGCGAACAAGACCGACAAGCCGATCAGCGACCTGCACGTGCGCATACCGTACGACATGAAGGTGATCGACCTGAAGTTCGCGCCACACGATGTCGTCAGCGACGACCGCGTCGCTGGCTACACGATCTACCGGTTGAAGACGCCGCTCGCGGCCGGCGCGACGATGGACTTCGACTACACGCTGCAGCTGTGGAGCCGCGGCTTCCGCAACACGCCGGACGACTACCACATCGTCGACAACGGCACCTTGCTCGACAGCCGCATGCTGCCGCATTTCGGCTACGACGAGAACGGTCAGCTCAACGATCGCAACGACCGGCGCGAATACGGGCTGCCCCCCGCGCCGCGCATGCCGAAGA
>Ga0193694_1000036_pt1 | contig 14013 bp, 16 predicted proteins | sample L3s1metaG_FD_160567 | JGI IMG/M metagenome (GOLD analysis project Ga0193694, IMG submission 160567) | Soil microbial communities from a riparian zone of the East river system, Colorado, United States - L3s1 | ecosystem: Environmental > Terrestrial > Soil > Riparian zone | place: USA: East River... | reverse complement strand
CGGCGCGCTTGGTTTTGGGGGCCAGCTCCAGATTGACAGGCATCTATTTACATATATCTATTGAAATCACGTTTGTCAATGTTTACTATCGGCGCCGCATGGACCCCGCTCCTCTGCCCAGGCGCCTCTTCGCCGAGTTCCTCGGCTCGGCTTTCCTCGCCGCCACCGTGATCGGCTCGGGGATCGCCGCCGCCCAGCTCTCGCCCGGCGACGTCGGCCTGCAGCTGCTCGAGAACGCGGCGGCGACGGCGGCCGGCCTCTTCACCTTCATCCTCATCTTCGGGCCGGTCTCCGGCGCCCACTTCAACCCGGTCGTCTCGCTGGTCGACGCCGCCTTCGGCGGCCTGCGCTGGCGCCATGCCCTCGCCTACATCCCCGCCCAGGTCGGCGGCTGCATCGCCGGCGCGGTCGCCGCCAACGCGATGTTCGGCCTCTCGGCGATCAGCATCTCGACCAGCCACCGCGCCACGCCGTCGCACCTCTTCGCCGAGGTGATCGCGACCCTCGGCCTGCTGCTGGTGATCTTCTCGCTGGCGCGGACCCGGCGCGGCAGCCTCGCCCCGGCCGCGGTCGGCGCCTACATCGGCGCCGCCTACTTCTTCACCAGCTCGACCAGCTTCGCCAACCCGGCGATCGACGTCGGGCGGATGTTCTCCGACACCTTCGCTGGGATCGCCCCGGCCTCGGTGCCCTCCTTCGTGGTCTTCCAACTGCTCGGCGGGGCCGTCGCGATCGCCGTCATCCGCGGCCTCTACCCGGACATCGCCCCCGCGGAGGCGGCGGAGATCATGGTGCCTCAGGAGGCGGGGCAGCCCGCTCGGGCTTGAGCTTTCGGCGCCGGAAGCCGATACAAGACGAACACTAGGAGTAGACCTTCTCGACCCAGGCGTCGCCCAGGCACGGCGGTGACCACGGGAGTTGTATCGGCTGCTCCTCATATGGAAGGACGCTTATGTCCAGTCCCACCCCTTCGAAGCGAGGGTTCGCGGGCGCCATCTTCGCCGTGGTCCTGGCCCTGGCGGCCCTCCCGGCGTTCGCGCAGGCCGCCCCCGTGCACCTCGAAACCGCGAGCCCCTTCGTGGTTCTCGCCGGCACCGCCGTCACCAACACCGAAGCCTCGGTGCTGAACGGCGATCTCGGCGTCTCGCCCGGCACCGAACTGACCGGCTTCGGCGTTGCCGTGGTCAACGGCGCCACGCACAAAACCGACGGCGTCGCCGCCCTGGCGCAGTCCGACCTCACCAACGCCTACAACGTCGCCGCCGGGCAGCCGATCCTGCTCGGCAACAACCTCTCGGGGACCAACCTCGGCAACAGGAAACTCGGCCCAGGGGCCTACCAGTACACCTCCGAAGCTCTGCTCACCGGCGCCCTGACCCTCGACGCCGAAGGCGATCCGAACGCGCAGTTCGTCTTCAAAATCACCTCTTCGCTGACCACGGCATCGGCCAGCTCGGTGGTCCTGATCAACGGCGCCTCGCCCTGCAACGTCTACTGGCAGGTCGGCAGCTCGGCGGACCTCGGCACCACCACCGCCTTCCAGGGCAACCTGATGGCGCTGACCTCGATCTCGCTGAAAAAAGGCGCCACGGTGCTCGGCCGGATGCTCGCCCGCAACGGCCAGGTCAGCCTGATCGACAACGTCCTCACCCAGCCCGGCTGCGCAACCGGATCCAGCGGCTCGCCGACCACCGAAAGCGGCAGCGCCGACTCGGGAAGCTCGGGCAGCGGTTCCTCAGGCGGCTCCGGAAAAGCGGGGAAAGTTCGCAAAACGACCCACAACGGCACCGCGGTCGCGCGACCGACGCCTCGCGAGGCCTGTACCGCCGGCTTCCGCGCGACCGTCCGCGGCAAGATGATCAAGCGCGTCGTCTTCAGCCTCGACGGCAAGCAGGTGCAGAGCAAAGGCGCCGCCCCGTTCGTGGTCTCGGTGCGAGCCGCTCCCGGCACCCACACGGTCAGAGCCAGGGTGACGTTCAAGGACGCCACCCACGCGAAGACGGTGACGCTGCCCTACCGCGCCTGCGCTGCAGCCGCGCTGCACCCCCGTCGCGGGCCGTCCACGTTCACCGGATGAGTCCTGGCGCCGCCAGCGGCCCGCACCCCCTCGGCGCTCGCCGACGGGGTGCGGTGCTGGCGTCGATCGCGCTGGCGATCGCTTACGCCGGCCTGGCGCCGGCAGCGGCGAGCGCCACCCAGGTGCCCGCCAGTCAGCCGCTCGTCGTCGTCCTGGGTGGTCACGTGGCGCGATCCGGGCCGAGTGCCGACGCGGCCCGCATCGAACCGGTTGCCGCCCGGCGACCCCTGACCCGGGCGCGCACCGTGCTCCCCGTGATCGGCGAGGCCGCCGCCGGCGCCTGGCTGCGGGTCCGCCTGCCCGGGCGGCCCAACGGGCACGCCGGCTGGATCTCGGCGCGGCGAACGCGGAGCACCTCGACTCCCTGGCGGCTTTTGGTCGAGCTCTCCGCCCGGCGGGTCACCGTCTACCGCGGCGGCCATGTGCGCCGCCAGTTCCGGGTCGTGATCGGCAAGCCGTCGACGCCGACCCCGCGCGGCGCGTTCTTCGTCGAGGAGGCCCTGGCGCTCTCCTCCTATGAAGCCGGCGCGCCGTTCGCGCTGGCGACCAGCGCCCGCTCCAACGCCCTGCAGGAATTCGAGGGTGGCCCGGGGCAGATTGCCCTGCACGGCACCGACAACATCTCCGGGGCGCTGGGCACGGCCGTGTCCCACGGCTGCGTCCGCCTCAGCACCGGGGCGATCACCTGGCTGGCCAAGCGGATCGGTGCCGGCGTGCCGTTGACCATCGCCCGGTAGGGCGGATCGTCAGCGCGGCGGCTTGGCCTGGAGGGCCGGAACCAGCACGCCGAGCAGTCCGCGCAGCGTCGCCAGGGTGAAGTTCAGCCAGTCGAAACGGTCGCGCCAGAGGACGATCTCGCCGTTCTCGACGTCGAAGCGGCCGCAGACCCAGAATTGGATGCGCAGCCGGCCACTCGTCATCACGTCGGTCCGTTCGGTCAGGACCGAGTCGCCGTTGGCGGAGATCTGGTGGTTGTAGAACTCGAACCCGGCGCCCGGGCGTCCCAGCGTCATCCGCGCCAGCCGCCGCACCTTCTCCCGGCCGCGCACGGTTGGCAGCGAGACGTTGCTGTACTCGACGTCGGCGGCCAGCAGGTCCGCGGCGGCGTCGACCTCGCCGTCGGCAAGGTGGGTGAGGAACCGCTCGACTACCTGGATCGCCGTCACGCGGTCAGCATATGGCGAGGAGGCGGGGCCGGAGCCAGCGGCGGCGGTCTCAATACAAATTAGAGTCATTCTCATTAGAGTGACGGGCCGATGCTCGAGCCCTTTCAACTTCCCTTCGTCCAGCGCGGCCTGCTGGAGATCCTGATCCTGGCGGTGCCGGCGGGGTTGCTCGGGACCTGGATCGTCCTGCGCGGGCTGGCCTTCTTCTCGCACGCGGTCGGGACCGCCGCCTTCCCGGGGCTGGTGCTGGCCGACGGGCTCGGCTTCGCGGCGCCGCTCGGCGCCTTCGGGGCGGCGCTCGTCTTCACCGCCGGCAACGCGGCGCTGGGGCGGCGCGGCGATCGGGACCGCGACAGCGTCGTCGCCCTGGTCCTGGTCGCCTGCCTGGCCGGCGGCGTGATCCTCGCCAGCGACGTCTTCGGCTCCGGCGCCAACATCGAGACGCTGCTGTTCGGCAGCCTGCTGCTGGTCGACGGCGGCGACATCGCCCTGGCGGTCGTGGCCGCGCTGGCCACTCTGGCGGCGACGGCGCTGATTGGCGAGCGCTGGCTGGCGCAGGGCTTCGACCCGGACGACGGCGGCGCTGGCGCTAGGCGACGGCAGGCCTTCGACGCGGCGCTGCTGGTCCTGATCGCGCTGGCGACGACGGCGGCGCTGACCGTGGTCGGGGCGCTGCTGGTCAGCGCCCTCTTCGTCGTCCCGGCCGCGACCGCGCGCTTGCTGACCAGGCGGATCCTCAGTTGGCAGCTGGCCAGCGTCGCCCTCGTCGCCGTCGAGGGGACGGTCGGGCTCTGGCTCTCGGTCAAGACCGACGCGCCGCCCGGGGCGACGATCGCGGTTGTCGCCGGCGCCGTCTTCGCCGTCGTCGCGCTCGGCCGGGCGCTGGCCCAGGCGCGCCCGCCGCGGGCCGCCGTCGTGGCCGCCGCGCTCGCCGCCCTGGCGCTGCTCGGCGCCGGCTGTGGTGGCAGCAGCGGCGGTGACGGCGGGCAGCTCCAGGTCGTCGCGACGACCACCCAAGTCGGCGACTTCGTGCGCGCGGTCGGCGGCGACGCGGTCGCGGTCGACCAGGTCCTCGAGCCGAACACCGACCCGCACGAGTACGAGCCGCGGCCCAGCGACGTCGAGGGTGCCGCCGGCGCCGCGCTCGTCTTCGCCAGCGGCGACAACCTCGACAGCTGGGTCGAGGAGATCGTCTCCGAGAGCGGCAGCGACGCCAGCGTCGTCGACCTCGGCGCCGTCGTCCCCGAGCGCCTGCCCGGCGAGTCGAGCGGGGCGGAGGCATCCCGGTATGACCCGCACTGGTGGCACGACCCGCGCAACGCCGCGGCGGCGGTGCGGGAGATCGAGCGCCGGTTGAGCGCCGCCGAGCCCAGCAAGAAGGCGCTGTTCGAGCGCAACGCCGCCACCTACCTCGCCAAGCTGCGTGCCCTCGACGCCGGGATCGCCAGGTGCATGGACTCCGTGCCCGCCGCCCAGCGCAAGCTGGTCACCGACCACGACGCCTTCGGCTACTTCGCCGACCGCTACGGGATCGCGGTCGTCGGTGCCGTGATCCCCTCGCAGACGACCCAGGCCCAGACCTCCGCCAAGGAGCTCAGCGAACTGGCCGGCACGATCGAGGCCGAGCACGTCAAGGCGATCTTCCCGGAGAGCTCGCTGAGCCCGAAGGTCGCTGAGGCGATCGCCGACCAGACCGGCGCCAGCGCCGACCAGACGCTCTATGGCGACACGCTCGGCCCGGCCGACTCCGGCGCGGCGACCTACCTGAGCATGGAGGCGGCCAACGCCAACGCGATGGTCGCCGGCTTCACGGCCGGGAAGGACAAATGCCGGGTCAACCCCTGATCGAGGCCGAGGGCCTGGCGGTCGGCTACGGCGGCCCGCCGGCGATCGCCGGCGTCTCCTTCGCCCTGGCGGCGGGGGAGCGGCTGGCCCTGCTCGGTCCCAACGGCGGCGGCAAGACGACGCTGATGCGCGCTGTGCTCGGCGAGCTGCGCCCGGCCGCCGGCCGCCTCGCCGTCAACGGCCGCTGCGGCACCGTTCCACAGACCGAGCGCTCGCGCCTCGACTATCCCGTCTCCGCCCTCGACGTGGCGACGATGGGGGCGCTCCCGCGGCTGCCCTGGTGGCGGCGGCCGAGCCGCGAGGACCGCCGCGGCGCCCTGGCGGCGCTGGAGCGGGTCGGCCTCGGCGACCGTGCCGAGCAGACCTTCGGCGAGCTCTCCGGCGGCCAGCGCCAGCGCGTCCTGATCGCCCGCGCGCTCGTCCAGGACGCCGTCGTGCTGCTGCTCGACGAGCCCTTCTCCGGCCTCGACAACGCCAGCGCCGCGGCGCTGGAAACGCTGATCGGCGAGCTGGCGGCGGAGGGGCGGGGGATCGTCGTCGCCACCCACGACCTCGACCAGGCCCGCCGCAGCGACGCCGTGCTCTGCCTCAACCGCCGCCAGATCGCCGTCGGCCCGGCCGACCGGGTGCTCGACCGCGCGGCGCTGGAAGCGACCTACGGCGGCGACATCGTCGAGATCCCCGCCGGCGGCGGCCAGGCGATCCTGCCCTCCCACCATCATCACCACTGATGCTCGAGCCGCTCCAGGAAGCCTTCATGCAGCGGGCGATCGCCGAGATCGCCCTGATCGGCCTGGCCGGCGGCGCGCTCGGCTGCTGGATCGTCCTCTACGAGCTCTCCTACGCGGCCGAGTCGCTGGCCCACTCGATCTTCCCCGGCCTGGTGATCGCCTCGCTGGCTGGGATCCCGCTGCTGCTCGGCGCGACGCCGGCGATCGTGATCGCGGCGCTGGCGATCGCGCTTGCCGCGCGGGCGCCGGGGACCAGCCGCGACGTCGGCGTCGCCGTGGTGGTGACGACGATGTTCGGGCTCGGCGTTCTGCTGGCGCTCTCGCCGGACTCGCCGCCGGGCGTCGAGAGTTTGCTGTTCGGCGACATCCTCGGCCCCAGCGATTCCGACCTGGCGGCCGCGGCGGTGCTGGCGCTGGCGGTCCCGATTGCCCTCTGGGTGCTGCACCCGCGGCTGCTGGCCCGCGGCTTCGACGGCGCCTCGGCCCGGGCGCTGGGCGTCTCGCCGGCGAGGATCGAGGCGCTGCTGCTGGTCCTGCTCGCCGCCGCGACCGTGGTCGCCGTGCAGGGGCTCGGCAACCTCCTGGTCGTCGCCGTCTTGGTCGGTCCGGCCGCGGCGGCGCGGCAGCTGACCAAGCGGATCGTGCCGATGCTCCTCCTGGCCGCGGCGATCGCCGTCGTCGCCGGCATCGCCGGCCTCTACGTCTCTTATTACGCGGGCACGGCCGGTGGCGCCTCGGTCGCTCTGGCGATCGTCGCCGCCTATCTGCTGGCGCTGCCGGCGGGCCGGCTGCTGGCGCTGCGCCCGGCTGGGCGTCCCCAACCTGCGGCTACGATTCTCTGATGGCTTCCGCGGTCAAGCACGAGTGGGCCGAGCACGCCCTGGCGACCCTGCAGGGCGCCGGTCTGCGTCGCGGTGGCGCCCGCACCGCGGTGGTCGAGGCGCTGGCCGGCCACAACTGCGCGGTGACGGCGCTGGAGCTCGACGACGAGCTGCGCCGCCGCCGTCCCCCGGTCGGCCGCGCCAGCGTCTACCGGGCGCTGGACCAGCTCGAGGAGCTGGGTCTGGTCCAGCGCATCGAGGTCACCCGCGGCACCGCCGCCTACGAGCGGGTCGAGCCCAGCGGCCACCACCATCACCACGCGATCTGCCGCGGCTGCGGGCGCATGGAGACCTTCGAGGACCGCACCCTCGAGCAGGCGATCGAGCGGGTCTCCGGCCAGGTCCCCTTCGAGATCTCCGAGCACGACGTCGTCCTGCGCGGCCTCTGCCAGCGCTGCGCCAACTGAGTCGTCGACGCTGGTCGGATTTAGCACGCCATAGGGTGCTCAACGCGACGAACGGCGCAGCTAGCTGAGGCGCCGCTCGAAGCTCTGCTCGAGCGCCTGCTCGCCGGCCTCGCCGGGGACGGTCTTGTCGAGGCGCATCGTCGCCTGGCGGCCGTCGAGCCGCAGGCTGGCGACCTGGTTGTCGAAGCAGGGACCCTCGAGCAGGCGCCAGCGGATCCCCGGGTCGGGGGCGCCGGCGAGGCGGGCGAGGCCTTTGGCCAGCGCCTGCAGCGGTCGCTTGAAGCCGGCGCGGACGACGGCCCGCTCGCGGCTGTCCAGGGGGTTGCGGTAGGGCGAGCAGACGGCCTGGTAGACGGGGCTGCGCTCGGCCGGGCCGGGGAAGGCGACGTCGCAGAGGTAGGCGTGGTGGACGTCGCCGGAGAGGACGACGACCGCGGCCGGGGCACTGCCGCGCTCGCCGGCGGCGACCGCGGCGAGCAGGTCGCGCAGGCGCGCGAAGGACTCGCCGAAGGAGGCCCAGTGGTCGAAGTCGACGCCGCGGCGCAGCTTCTCGGCGAGCCTGGCGGCGACCGCGCCGTGGGCGCCGGCGCAGACGCGCTCGTTCCAGGCCTCGAGGTCGTGGAACCCCGGCGAGAGCAGGAAGGGGACGGTGGTGGCGATCAGCAGGTGGTCGAAGTCGCCCTCGGCGCGGGCGGCGATCCACTTCCACTCCTCGTCGTCGACGATCGCCCGGCGGCCGTCCTCGAGCACGCGGCCGGCCCGCGAGTCGATGAAGATCGCCCGGGTGCGGCCGAAGTCGCGGCAGAAGCTCCAGCGCGTGCCGGACTCGGTCGAGTCGATCCGGTCGGCCCAGTCGAACAGCTCGGTGCCGGCGTGCTGGTTGCCGCGCACGCGGGCGTAGACGTCGTTCTCGTCGAGCTCGCGGGGGGAGAGGTTGCCGAGGTGCTGGTAGATCCAGTAGCTGGCGATGCAGCCGACCACCCGCCGCCGCCACCAGGAGCGCTGCCGCATCTCCGCCACCCAGGAGCGCGAGATGTTCCAGTCGTCGCTCATGTCGTGGTCGTCCCAGAGCATCGAGGTCGAGACGTTGGCGAAGAGCCAGCGGATCAGCGGCTCGCGCCAGCTCTCCGCGTAGAGCCAGGTGTACTCCTCGAAGTCGGTGACCTCCTCACCGGGCGGGGTCGCGGTGCCGCGGCGGGCGCGGATCCGCCCGCGGGTGCGCGGCGAGCCCTCGTCGACGTAGACCTGATCGCCGAGCAGGAAGAGCTGGTCCGGCCAGCGGGCGCGATCGCCGTCGGCCATCTGCTGGGCGAGCGTGCGCAGGGCGTCAACCTCGAAGCCGTCTTCGCTTTCGTCTTTGGTTTGCGTGTAGGGCGGCTCGTGGGGGACGGCGACCCGGCAGGAGCCGAAGCAGACGTCGAGCGGCCCCTCGCCGCCCTGGGTGCGGATCGCGCTGGCGGGCAGGCCCGACGACCGTTGCGGCCAGCGGATCTGCCCGTCGAGGGCGACCTCGTACTCGTAGCTGGAAGCGGGCTCGAGGCCCTCGATCCGGACCAGTGCATAGTGGTGGCCCGCGACCCTGAAGGTCGCCTCGCGGCGGCCGAGGATCTCCACCTCGCAGGCGGCGCTGGTCTCGACGAAGACCGTTGCCTCGGTCTCCGACGTGTAGCGCAGCAGCGGTCCGACGACCAGCTCGGTCATCGCGTTCGCGCTCAGTCGCTGCTCTTCAGCTCGCGCTCGCGCTCGGCCGCCTGGCGCTCGTTGAGCTCCGCCTCGGCGGTCCTGCGGCGGGCGCGCTCCTCGGCCAGGTCGGCCTCGGCGCGGGCCTCCTGGGCCTGCTCGCGGTGGTGGCCGACGTCGTCGTGCTTGGCCTGCACCTGGGCCTAGGCGATCTGCCTGACGCGCCTGCGGCGCGAGGCGGCGGAGACGAGCAGGGCGATGACGACGAGGGCGACTACGGCGACGATCACGATCAGCACGGTGGACATGTGATTCCTCTCTCTAGTAAGGCGGTTGTCTGGGGTCTCCACGGTCTTCGACCGTGACTTCGCGCCTCGCCCGCCTCGACCACATCCCCTGTTGCACGAAGCCCAAAACCAAACCGGCCAGGCCGGCGATCATCAGGATCAGCCCGACGGTGTCGACGCTGACGTGGGCGATGCGCAGGTTGGTGGCGAAGTAGAGGATCGCCCCGACGGCGATCAGGAATATCGAGCCGGCGATCGTCATCAGAGGCGTCCCATCAGGAGCAGGATCAGCAGCACGATCGCGATCACGCCGAGCACACCGCCGGCGACGGCGACCTTGAGCAGGACGAGCACGATCGCGGCGACGATCAGCAGTCCGATTAACGCTCCAGCCATGTTTCTTCCTCTCGGTCGGTTCCCGCTCTGCGGGCTTTGGATTGGAAACGCTGCCCGTTGGGATTTGTCAGGGGCTATCCGCCGAATCGGCGAGATAGGCGCTGACAGGGCCGCTCGACGCCCGTTTCAGAGACCGAGCGGACAGGCCCCTACTCTTGGACGGATGGCATCCCATGCAGGCAGCTGGATATGAACGTTGCGACCGACGAGCGCCTGACGCGCCGCGCGGTCGGGGGCGACGAGCGGGCCTTCGCGGCGATCTTCGATCGCTATCACCAGAGCCTTTACCGCTTCTGCCTGGCGATCCTGCGCGACCCGCAGGACGCCCAGGACGCGCTGCAGAACACGATGGTCAAGGTGCTGGGAGCCCTGCCGGGCGAGCGGCGGCAGATCGATCTGAAGCCGTGGCTCTACCGGATCGCCCACAACGAGTCGATCGAGCTGCTGCGGCGCCGTCGCGAGACCGGCCAGCTCGATCCCGAGCAGGCCGCGCCGGGCTCTGGGTTGGCCGAGGAGGCGGCGACGCGGGAGCGCCTGCGGGGGCTGCTGGCCGATCTCGACGAGCTCCCCGAGCGCCAGCGGTCGGTACTGGTGATGCGCGAGCTGGCGGGACTCGACTTCGACGAGATCGGCGCCGCCCTGAGCACCACGCCGGCCGTCGCCCGCCAGACCCTCTACGAGGCGCGGCTGGGGCTGCGGCAGATGGACGAGGGGCGTGAGATGGAGTGCCGGGTGGCGATGCGGGCGCTCTCCGACGGCGACGGCCGGGTTGCCCGCCGCCGCGACATCCGCGCCCACCTGCGCGGCTGCGCCGATTGCCGCGCTTTCCGGGCCGGGATCGAGGGCCGCGAACGCGACCTGGCGGCGCTGGCCCCGCTGCCGGCGGTCGCGGCGGCGGCGCTGCTGCAGGGTCTGCTCGGCGGCAACGGCGCCGGCGGCGGCCTGGCGGCGGCACTCGGCGGCGGCGCCGGCAAGACCCTGGGCGGCACGGCGATCCTCAAGGGCGCGGCGACCGTCGCCGTCGTCGCGGCGCTGGGCGGTGTCGCCGCCGAGCGCGGCGGCCTGATCCACGTCGGCTCGGGGAGTGGCGAGGCGCCGGCCACCCGCCCTGCACAGGGCGCCGCGGTGGGCCCGGCCGCCCCTGGCGCCGCCGGATCCAGGGCGGCGCGCCTGGGGGAACGGGGGGCGGTTGCCGGCGCCGGCCGGCCCGGTCGCATCGGCTCGGCGCGGCGGACCGCGAAGGCGGCGAACGGGCGCTCCGGGAACGAGGTCGAGACGGGCGGCGGCTCCACCGCGGCCCAGGCTGGCGCCGAACCGGCGACTGTCCATCCCAGCGGTCGCGGTCACGAAAAGCATCTGCCGAGCGCCTCCGCCCACGGTCAGGAAACGGCCGCCAGCCACCACTCCGCCACGCACGGCAACAGCGCCGCTCCCGGTCAGTCCAGCTCTCCCGCCCAGCCGGCGCACCCCGCTCACCCGGCGACGCCGAGCACCGAAAAGGCCACGACGCCCGCGCCCTCCAGCGGCGGCGAAGGGGCGCATGGCAACCCGAGCCCGCCCCCGCAGGCGGCCAATCCGGAAGCGCCGCCGGGGCAGGAAGCCGGCAAAAAGCCCTGAGCCGGATCGCCGATAGGCCCTGACGCCTGGCCCGTGGGCCCGTTTCAGGACCACAACGGCAAGGGAGCCCGCCCGTGGGCCCCCCAAACGAAGGAGGCATCATGAAGCTGCAGACCAAGATCGCCACCGTGCTCGGCGCGCTCGCCCTGGCGACGGCGCCGGCGGCGGCGCTGGCCACCCAGCCCGCCTCGCCGGGCAACGGCAATGGCAACGCCAACGGTCCGAAGTACGAGCCCACCCCCGCAACCCCGGGACCCGGCGCCGGCATGCCCGAAAAGGCCAACGCCTACGGCGTCTACTGCCAGGGCCAGAGCAAGAAACACGTGGCGGGCCAGCCCGGCACCCCGTTCAGCCAGTGCGTCAATGCGATGGCGAAAGCCGCCAACGACGAGAAGGTCACGCCCGGCCAGGCCTGCAAGGGGATGAGCCGCAAGCACGTCAAAGGCGAGAAGGGCACCCCGTTCTCGCGCTGCGTGAAAGCCGCGGCGAAGCTCAGGAAGGCTCAGCAGGGCTGAGCCACTTGTCGACGACCCCGAGCAGGCCGTCGATGCTGAAGGGCCTGACCAGGTAGTCGTCGGCGCCGGCGCCGAGCGCCCGTTTCTGCTGACCGGGCGCGGCGTCGGCGCTGGCGATCACGACTGGCAGGCCGGCCGCGTGGGTCAGGCTGAGGGCCGGGCGGCGGAGCTGCTGGGTGCTCCACCAGAGGTGGTCGGGCCAGGAGAGCAGGGCGAGCCTGCATGGGCCCACCCTCATCACTCCGGCGATGACGGTGGTCGGGCCGTATATAAGTGCTCAGTCATTTGTGGATATGGGAGTAGCTTCACCGAGTGCCGCCCGGTATCGGTTCGCTATCTGCTCAGCGCTTCCGACTTTTGCCCCCCTCTGGGGTGGTCAAAGTCGGAAGCGCTGAGCGGGGGCGACTCAGCCCAGGGCGGCGCGCACCTGGGAGGCGATCTCGAGGTCCTCGCGGGCGGGGACGACGAGGGTGGTGAGGTCGGGGGCGAGGAAGGCGGCGCCGGCCGTGGCCGCGTCCCGGACCGCGGCCGAGTTCTCGCCGACGCCGCCGGTGAAGACGAGCGCGTCGAGGCCGCCCATCGCCGCCGCCATCGCGGCGACGGCGGCGACGAGGCGGTGGACGTAGACGTCGAAGGCGAGCCGGCAGCGCTCGTCGCCGACCTCTGCACCGGCGACCACCTCGCGCATGTCGGCCGAGCCGCAGAGGGCGAGCAGGCCGGACTCGCGGTCGAGCGCTCGCTCGACCTCGTCGGGCCCCAGCCCGCCGTGGCGCTGGACCCAGAGCACCAGGCCGGGGTCGATCGTGCCGGAGCGCGTGGCCATGACCAGCCCCTCCAGGGGCGTGAAGCCCATCGTCGTGTCGACGGAGCGCCCGCCCCGCACGGCGGCCAGCGAGGCGCCGGCGCCGAGGTGGGCGGTGACCAGCCGCAGCTCCGCCGCCGGCCGCTCCAGCAGCTCGGCGGCGCGGCGGCTCGCGTAGGCGTGGGAGAGCCCGTGGAAGCCGTAGCGGCGCAGCGGCCAGCGCTGCCGCCAGGCCGCCGGCACCGCGTAGGTCGAGGCGGCGGCCGGGAGGTTGGCGTGGAAGGCGGTGTCGAAGCAGGCGACCGTGGGCAGGCCGGGCGCCAGCGCCTCCAGGGCGCGGATCGCCGCCAGGGCCGGCGGATTGTGCAGCGGCGCCAGGTCGGCGAGCCGCTCGAGCCGCGCCTCGACGCCGGCGTCGACGACGGTCGGCCCGTCGAAGTCGGGGCCGCCGTGGACGACGCGGTGCCCGGCGGCGCCGAGCGGGCCGACGGCGGCGAGGATCGCCTCCAGCTCGCCGCGCAGGCGCCCCTCGTCGCCGTCGAAGTCGCTCTCGCGCGCGCAGACGACCTCGTCGTCGCCGTCGAGCACGCGCAGCTTCAGGCTCGAGGAGCCGGCGTTGACGGTGAGGATCGGGTCCGGCCCGGCGCCCACGCTCAGTCCGCGTCCCAGGTCCAGTCGCGGATCTCCGGCATGTCCTCGAGGTGCTCGCGCACGTAGGCGTTGTGGCGGGCCAGCATCTCCCGGCAGTGGGCCTCCAGCTCGGTCGCGCCGGGCACGTTCCGCCGCGCCCGGCTGAGCGCCTCCAGGGCCAGGTGGTAGCGGCTCATCCGGTTCAGCACGACCATGTCGAAGGGGGTCGTCGTCGTCCCCTGCTCGGCGAAGCCGCGGACGTGGAAGCGGCCCGGGTGGGGGCGGCCGTGGAGCAGCTGGTGGAGGGCGCGGGCGTAGCCGTGGAAGGCCATCACCACCTCCTCGTCGGCGCCGAAGAGCTCGACGAAGCGCTCCTCCGCGAGCCCGTGCGGGTGCGCTTCGCGGGGGAAGAGCACCATCAGGTCGATCACGTTGACGACCCGCACCCGCAGCTGCGGGGTGTGCTTGCGCAGCAGCCAGGCGGCAGCGAGCGTCTCCTGGGTGGGGATGTCGCCGGCGCAGCCGAGCACGACGTCGGGCGGTCCCTCGCCGTCGCTGCTCGCCCACTCCCAGCGCGAGGCGCCGCGCGCCGCGTGGGCTCGTGCCTCCTCGTAGCCCAGGTACTGCAGTTGCGGCTGCTTGTCCTGGACGATCAGGTTGACGTAGTCGCGGCTGCGCAGGCAGTGGTCGGCGACGGCCAGCAGGCAGTTGGCGTCGGGCGGGAAGTAGACGCGGACGACCTCGCCGCGCAGGCTGATCATCGTGTCGATCAGGCCCGGTCCCTGGTGGCTGAAGCCGTTGTGGTCGTTGCGCCAGCAGGTCGAGGTGAGCAGGACGTTGAGCGAGGCGACCGGGGCGCGCCAGGCGAGCCGGCGCATCTCCTCCAGCCACTTGGTGTGCTGGATCGCCATCGAGGCGGAGACCATCGCGAAGGCCTCGTAGGTGGCGAAGAGCCCGTGACGGCCGCTCAGCAGGTAGC
>Ga0193694_1000035_pt1 | contig 14034 bp, 14 predicted proteins | sample L3s1metaG_FD_160567 | JGI IMG/M metagenome (GOLD analysis project Ga0193694, IMG submission 160567) | Soil microbial communities from a riparian zone of the East river system, Colorado, United States - L3s1 | ecosystem: Environmental > Terrestrial > Soil > Riparian zone | place: USA: East River... | reverse complement strand
TCCTAAAATGTAACGGAGGCGCCCAAAGGTTCCCTCAGCACGGTTGGAAATCGTGCGTAGAGTGTAAAGGCAATAAGGGAGCTTGACTGCGAGACCGACGGGTCGAGCAGGAACGAAAGTTGGGCTTAGTGATCCGGCGGTAGCAAGTGGAAGCGCCGTCGCTCAACGGATAAAAGGTACTCCGGGGATAACAGGCTTATCGGTTCCAAGAGTCCACATCGACGAACCGGTTTGGCACCTCGATGTCGGCTCGTCGCATCCTGGGGCTGGAGTAGGTCCCAAGGGTTGGGCTGTTCGCCCATTAAAGCGGTACGCGAGCTGGGTTCAGAAGTACGAGAGGACCGGGATGAACGTGCCTCTGGTGTATCTGTTGTCCTGCCAAGGGCATCGCAGGTTAGCTACGCACGGAACGGATAACCGCTGAAAGCATCTAAGCGGGAAGCCGTCCTCGAGATGAACTCTCCCATCCCCTTGAGGGAGTAAGACCCCTGGTAGACCACCAGGTTGATAGGCCGGCGGTGTAAGCGCAGTAATGTGCTCAGCCGACCGGTACTAATGGGTCGAGGGCTTGACGGTTATTTTAGTTACTTACTCAGAAGGCCTTGTGCAGTTTTCAAGCTTCACCGGGGCGGTTGTCTCGCAAAGTTTCCGGTGGCGCATAGCGAGTGGGAAACACCTCTTCCCATTCCGAACAGAGCAGTTAAGCCACTCAGCGCCGATGGTACTTGGGGGGCAACCCCCTGGGAGAGTAGGTCGCCGCCGGTTTTTCTTGACTCTGGACCGCCCTCAGGGGCGGTCTTTTGTCGTTCTAAGCCCTTGCCCTTGGGAGCGTCGTTAGGGTGCTTAGGAGCGGACCGGCGGGACGGCCATCGCCGGCCCGGCGCCGCTGGGCGCCCCGGGATGGGGCGCTGCGGCGACGGGTCTCACAGCTCGGCGTAGCTCTCCCAACGGGCTCGAGCCCGTACTCGCCGAGCGTGGCGAAGTCGATCAGCAGGTCGACGGCGTCGGTCAGCCGTGCGGTCAGATTTGTCTTTGAATCGAACATGAGTTCGTAAGGTACGCCGGTCTCCGGACGGCATCTCGAACCTGCAACGGGACTTGCATTTCGTGCCTGAGAGGGCGTCACGGCATGCCGCACCGCTACTGGTTACCAGCAGCGGTGCGAACCCCAGAAGCGCTTTTCGGAGGCGATGAAGTGGAGCTTCGCTGTGGCGCTGAACCACGCTCCGCTTCGCCTCGTGGCGGCGATTTTAGGCTCTCCGAGGGCGATTTGGCAAATCTCAGCAGCAGTTGGGCGGTCTCGGCCGGTTTCTCGACGTTGGGGGAGTGGCCGGAGCCGGCGATCAGGTGGGTCTGGACGCCGGCGACATCCGCGCGGTATTCGGCCAGGGCGCCGGCCGGGTCGTCGATGATCTGCTCCTCGGCGCCCATCATCACCAGCAGCGGCTTGCCGGTCTGCCGCATGCGCTCGTCGAGCGGCTTCTCGTCGACGAAGTCCTCCGAGGCGGATGGGGAGTCGTCGTAGGCGCTGAAGGTCATGCCCTTGACGTCGTTAACAAAGGCGTCAGGGACGTCGTAGCCGGGCGCGAAGGCGACGCCGAGCCCGTCGCGGACCGCGAAGTCGGGCTTGATCCGCCACAGCGCCTCGCCGATCACGGGCGCGAAGGCCATTCCGGCGATCAGGCCGAGGCTGCTGCGGGAGTGATCGGGCGCGGTGTCGATGATTGCGACCCGGTTGACGAGCTCGGGTGAGTCCTGGGCCAGCGCCACGGCGACGGTCCCGCCCAGCGAGTGGCCCACCACCTCCGCGTCGCGGACGCCGAGACGCTCCAGGGCCGCGGCGACGAGCCGGGCCTGGTTGGGGATCGAGTAGCCATCGGTGGGCTTTTCGGAGCCGCCGTGGCCGAGCAGATCGATCGCGATCACGCGGTGGGTCTTCTCCAGCTTTGGCATCACCCGGTCCCACCAGTCGATCGCGCAGGTGAAGCAGTGGATCAGGACGATCGGGCTGGCGTCGCGGGGGCCGCGATCGACGACCTCGAGCTCGGCGCCGGGCAGGTCGAGAAGCTTTCCTCCGGCCACATCGACCGTCGCCGGCTTGGTTTCGCCGTCGACCAGCAGGGCGTTGACGCCGACCAGGGCGATCAGCGCCAGGACCACTCCAATCGCGATCTTCCAGCCTCTCCGCATGCCGGTCGTTACCCTAGCCGGGTCCATGGAGAAATTCGTGATTCAGGGCGGCTCCCCGCTCTCCGGCGAGCTGACGGTCGCCGGCAACAAGAACGCGGCCCTGCCGATCCTCGCCGCCTGCCTGCTGACGGAGGAGGAGCTGCTGTTGCACCGGGTGCCGCGGATCCGCGACACCGAGGCCCAGATCGCGCTCCTGGAGCAGCTTGGCGTCGAGGTCGAGTGGGTCGCCGACAACAGCCTCAGGCTCTGCGCCCGCGGCGTCACCGACGCCTCCGTGGACGAGGATCTCTCCAGCAGCATTCGCGCCTCCTTCCTGCTCGCCGGCCCGCTGCTGGCCCGCTTCGGCGAGGCCCGGATGCCGCCGCCCGGGGGCGACTTCATCGGCCGCCGCCGCCTCGACGCCCACCTCGACGCCTTCAAGGACCTCGGCGCCCGGGTCGACGGCGATCGCTGGATCGAGTTGACCGCTCCCGGTGGCCTGCGCGCCTGCGCGATCTTCATGGACGAGCCCTCGGTGATGGGCACCGAGAACGCCCTGATGGCGGCGGCGCTGACCGCGGGCGAAACGCAGATCTCCAACGCCGCCTCGGAGCCCCACGTCCAGGACCTGGCCCGGCTACTGACCAAGATGGGCGCCCGGGTCGACGGGATCGGCTCCAACGTGATGATCGTCAACGGCCGCGACCGCCTCGGCGGCGCCGAGCACACGATCTCGCCCGACCACATCGAGGTCGGCAGCTTCATGGCGCTGGCCGCCGCGACCGGGGGGGAGCTGCGAATTCGCGACGTCGAGCCCGCCGACCTGACAATGGTGCGGCGCCAGTTCCGCCGCCTCGGCCTGCGCTCGGAGATCGAGGGCACCGACGTGCTGGTGCCGGCAAACCAGAGCCTCGACATCGAATCCGACCTCGGCGGCGCGATCCCGAAGATCGAGGACGGGCCCTGGCCGGCCTTCCCGGCCGACCTCACCTCGATCGCGCTGGCGCTGGCGACGCAGGCCAACGGCGAGATCCTGATCTTCGAGAAGATGTTCGAGAACCGCCTCTTCTTCGTCGACAAGCTGGTCGCGATGGGCGCTCGGATCACGCTGTGCGATCCCCACCGGGCGATCGTCAGCGGTCCGAGCCGGCTTCATGGCGAGCGCGTCGAGAGCCCCGACATCCGTGCCGGCATGGCGATCCTCATCGCCGCCCTGGCGGCCGACGGCCGCTCGGAGATCGGCAACATCCGCCAGATCGATCGTGGCTACGAGCAGATCGACGAGCGCCTGCGCGGGCTCGGTGCCCAGATCGAACGGGTCTCTGCCGAGGTCCCTGCCTAGCAGGGCTTTTGCTCCGTCTCTCGTAAGGTCAGCCGGATGATCCACCCGATCCCACCAGGAACCCGCGACGTGCTGCCGGAGGAGATGCGCGAGTTGCGCCGTCTCAACCGTGCCCTGATCGAGGTTTTCGAGGACCGTGGCTACGGCGAGGTGGCGACGCCGGCGATCGAGTACGACGAGGTGCTCTCGCGCGGCGATGCTCGTGCCGCCGCCGGCGCCTACCGCTTCTTCGACGAGAGCGGCGATCTGCTGGCCCTGCGCTCGGACATGACCGTGCCGATCGCTCGCCTGGCCGCCAGCCGCTTCGCCGGCGTCGAGCCGCCGCTGCGCCTCTGTTATCTGGCCAGTGCCTACCGGGCCGTGCGCCCCCAGCGCGGCCAGATGCGCGAGTTCGTCCAGGCCGGGGTGGAGCTGATCGGCGCCTCGGCGCCCGACGGCACCGCCGAGATCATCGAGGTTCTCGAGGCGGCTCTCGACGCCGCCGGCCTCGAGCGCGCCGTGATCGGCCTCGGCGACGCCGACCTCTACCGCCAGCTGCTGACCGAGATGGGCATCGAGGGCGAGGCCCGCGACTCGATCCTGGCCCGCCTGGCGGCCCATGACCTGGTCGGCCTCGAGGCCGAGCTCTCCGCCGTGGAGGGGATCAGCGACGAGCAGTGCGCCACCTGCGTCGCCCTCTCGCAACTGCGCGGAGGCAGCGAGGTCCTGGCCCGGGCTCGCGAGCTCGGCGGTTCCGCCGTCGAGCGGGCGACGGCGCGGCTGCAGGAGACCTACGAGGCGCTGGAGGCCCGCGGCGCTGCCGACCGCGTCCAGATCGACCTCGGGCTGCTGCGCGACCTCGGCTACTACAGCGGCGCCATCCTCGAGGTCTACGACCCTGCGCTCGGCCACGTGCTTGGCGGCGGCGGTCGCTACGACGGCCTGCTTAAGCGCTTCGGACTCGACCTGCCGGCGGCCGGCTTCGCGCTCTACCTGGAGCGGGTCCACGTCGCCCAGATGGAGGAGTCGCGACGGGGGAGGGAGGTCAAATGAGCTTTGAGGTCGCCGGGCTCGGCAAGGCCAAGGCGGACGGGCCGCTGAAGATCGCCGTGCCGCGCGGGGCGCTCTTCGGCGAGACCCTCGACATCCTCGACGCCGCTGGCGTCGACACCAGCGAGGCGCGCGGCGACTCGCGCTCGCTGATCTTCGAGACCGAGGGCATGACCCTGGTGACGATGCGCCCCTCCGACGTGCCCACCTACGTCGAGGCCGGCGCCGCCGACGTCGGCATTACCGGCAAGGACGTGCTGCTCGAGCAGTCCGACCGCCGCGTCTACGAGCTGCTCGACCTCGGCTTCGGCCGCTGCCGCATGGTTCTCGCCGGCCGCAAGGGCGACGAGAGCCTGGGCGAGTCCCAGCGGCGGTTGGGGATGATGCGGATCGCGACCAAGTACCCGCGGATCGCCGAGCGCCACTTCGAGGCGACCGGCCGTCAGATCGAACTGATCGAGGTCAAGGGCTCGGTCGAGCTGGCGCCGCTGATCGGACTTGGCGACGGCATCGTCGACCTGGTCGCGACCGGGCGGACGCTGGAGGAGAACGACCTCGAGGTGCGCGAGGAGATCCTCGAGTGCACGGCCCGCTTCGTCGCCAACCGCGTGGCCCACAAGCTGCGCGCCGCCGAAGTCGACGACTTGACCGCGAAGCTGAGAGCGGCGATCCCGAAATGAGGACCCGCCGCTTCGAGTGGGAGGGAGCGGCCACCACCGCCGGCGCGATCCGCGCCTGGGCCTCTGAGGCCGCGACCCCTGTCGACGTGGCCCCGATCGAGCGCGAAGTCGTCGCCGAGGGCGATGCCGCGGTGCTGCGCCTGACGGCGCGCTTCGACGCCACGGAGAACCCGCCCGCGGCGCTGCCGGTCGATCCAGGGGAGGCCGAAAAGGCGCTTGCGGAGACCGCTCCGGCGCTACGCGAGGCGCTGGAGGTGGCAGCCGCCAATGTTCGCGCCGTCGCCGCGGCGCAATTGGCGGAGTCACGTGAGGTCGAGCTTCCCCAGGGTCAGAAGGTCAGCGTCCGCGAGGTCCCGGTCGGCGCCGCCGGCATCTACGCTCCCGGCGGCCGCGCCGCCTACCCCTCCAGCGTTCTGATGTGCGCGATCCCGGCCCAGGCCGCCGGCGTCGGCCGCGTCGCCCTGGCCTCGCCGCCGGGCCCCGATGGACGGCTGGCAGCGCTCGTGCTCGCCGCCGCGGCCCTTTGCGGCATCGAGGAGATCTACGCGATGGGCGGCGCCCAGGCGGTCTTCGCGCTCGCCCACGGCACCGAGACGATCGCCCCGGTGGACGTGATCGCCGGACCGGGCAACGCCTGGGTGCGAGAGGCCAAGCGGGCCGTCTACGGCCTGGTCGGGATCGACTCGCTGGCCGGGCCCTCGGAGCTGATGCTGGTCGCCGGTCACGACACCGACCCCGAGTGGGCGGCGCTCGACCTCTGCGCCCAGGCCGAGCATGGCGAGGACAGCCCGCTGGTCGCGGTCGCGGTCGAGGAGCACGTCCTCGAGGCGATCGCCGCCGCCACCGAGCGTGTGGCCAGCTCGCGCCAGAGCGTCGCCGACGCGCCCCTGGCGCTCGTCCAGGTGCCGGAGGTCGAGGCGGCGATCGAGCTCGCCAACGCCTACGCGCCCGAGCACCTGGAGCTGCTCGAGGAGGACGCGATCCTGCAGGCGGACCGGGTCACCACGGCTGGCTGCGTCTTCGCCGGGCGCTACGGCGCCACCGCCTTCGGCGACTACGCTGCCGGCTCCAATCACGTGCTGCCAACCGGAGGCGCCGGCCGCTTTTCGGGCCCGCTGGGCCCGGGCGCCTTCCGTCGCCGCATCTCCACCGTCGACGTCTCCAGCGACGCGGCGGCGGCCTTGGCGCCGCACGTCGACGCCCTCGCCCGCGCCGAGGGCTTCCCCGTCCACGGCGAGTCAGCGATGATTAGGCGATGAACAGAACCGCAAGCAGAGAGCGCGACACCGCCGAGACCCAGATCAAGCTTTCCCTGGACCTGGACGGGGGGGAGGCGAGCGCCGCGACCGGCGTCGGCTTCCTCGACCACATGCTGGACCTGCTGGCCCGCCACGGGCGGCTGGGCCTGAAGGTCGAGGCAAACGGCGACCTCGAGACCGGCGCCCACCACACCGTGGAGGACGTCGGCATCGTGCTCGGCCAGGCGCTCGACGAGGCGCTCGGCGACCGTGCCGGGATCCGCCGCTACGGCTCGGCGCTGGTGCCGATGGACGAGTCGCTGGCCGAGTGCGCGCTCGACATCTCCGGGCGCCCCTACACGCACTTCGCGGCCGACCTGCCGACCACCTCGATCGCCGGCTTCGACACCGAGCTGGCCGAGGAGTTCTTCCGCGCCGTCGCCAACAGCGCCAAGCTGACCCTGCACATCACCGTTCCCTACGGAACGAACGCGCACCACATGATCGAGGCCAGCTTCAAGGCCTTCGCCCGCGCCCTGCGGGTCGCCGTCTCGATCGACCCCGAGGAGAGCGGCGTGCCTTCCACGAAGGGCACGCTGAGCGAGTGATGGGAGCCCGGATCGCGATCGTCGATTACGGGATGGGCAACCTGCGCTCGGTCGAGAAGGCGCTGGAGCACGTCGGCGCCACCGCGACGATCAGCAGCGAGGCAACCACGATCGAGGCGGCCGACGGGGTGATCCTGCCCGGCGTCGGCGCCTTCCCGCGAGCGATGGAGCGGATCCGCGAGCGCGGTCTCGACGAGATCGTCGCCGGGCGCCGCGATGCCGGCGTGCCGATCCTCGGCATCTGCCTCGGCCTGCAGCTGCTCTTCGACTCGACCACCGAGCTGGGCGGCGCCGACGGCCTCGGCCTGCTCCCCGGCCCGGTCGGCGATCTCGAGGCCGACGGTCTCAAGGTCCCGCACATCGGCTGGTCGCCGGTCCGCTGGGAGAGCCCCTCGCGTCTGAGCGAGGGAATCGAGTCCGAGACGCCCTTCTACTTCGTCCACTCCTTCGCGCCGCGCCCCGGTGCCGGCGAGCTGCTCGGCAGCGCCGAGTACGGCGCCCGCTTCGCCTGCGCGGCCGAGCGCGACAACGTCTTCGGCGTCCAGTTCCATCCCGAGAAGTCGAGCGCCGCCGGGCTGCGCCTGCTCGCCAACTTCGCCGGGGTCTGCGCCTCCGTCCCGGCGTGATCCTCTACCCGGCCATCGACATCCGCGGCGGCCAGGCGGTGCGGCTGCTGCAGGGCGACTACGAGCGCGAGACGGCCTACGACGCCGACCCGGTCGACGCAGCGCGGCGCTGGGCGGGCGAAGGTGCCGAGATCCTCCACGTCGTCGACCTCGATGGCGCCAAGGCCGGGGCGCCCCAGAACCTCGATGCCGTGCGGCGGATCGCCGCCGCGGTCGAGTGCCCGATCCAGGTCGGCGGCGGCCTGCGCGACGCCGATTCGGTCGCGGCCGTGCTCGAGGCCGGCGCCGAGCGGGTCGTGATCGGCACCGCGGCGCTGCGCAACCCGGAGTTCCTCGCCGCAATCTTGGCCGCGCATGGCGAGCGCGTAGTCGTCTCCGTAGATGCCCGCGGCGGCAAGGTCTCGCTCTCCGGCTGGACCGAGGCCACCGACAGGGACGTCGCCGACGCGGTCGCCGAGCTGAGCGAGCGGGGCGTCGCCCGCTTCCTCTGCACCGAGATCGACGTCGATGGCACCATGGAGGGCCCGGCCCTCGACGAGCTGACCAGGATCGCCGCCGCGACCTCGGCTCAGGTGATCGCCTCCGGCGGCGTCGGCGAGCTCTCCCACCTCCAGACCCTGGCCGCCGCGGCCATCCCCAACATCGAAGGCGCGATCGTCGGCCGGGCGATCTACGAGCGCAAGTTCACGGTCGCCGAGGGCATCGCTGCCCTAGCCTGAGCCGATGGTTCTGAAACGAGTCATTCCCTGTCTCGACGTCGACGCCGGGCGCGTCGTCAAGGGGACGAACTTCGTCGGCCTGCGCGACGCCGGCGATCCGGTCGAGCTGGCCGAGCGCTACGACGCCGAGGGTGCCGACGAGCTGATCTTCCTCGACATCACCGCCTCGCACGAGAAGCGCGAGACGATCGTCGAGCTGGCTCGGCGCACCGCCGACAACGTCTTCATCCCCTTCACGATCGGCGGCGGCATCCGCTCGGTCGGGGACGCCCAGGCGGTGCTCGACGCCGGCGCCGACAAGGTCTCGGTCAACTCGGCGGCGCTGGCCAGGCCGGAGCTGTTGACCGAGCTGGCAGATCACTTCGGCGCCCAGTGCGTGGTGATCGCGATCGACGCCAAGCGCGATGGCGAGGAGTGGGGGGTCTACGTCAACGGCGGGCGCAAGCGGGTCGAGGGACTCGACGCGGTCGCCTGGGCCCGTCAGGCGGTCGAGCGCGGAGCGGGGGAGGTGCTGCTGACCAGCATGGATCGCGACGGCACCAACGACGGCTACGACATCGAGCTGACCCGCGCCGTCGCCGACGCGGTGCCGGTGCCGGTGATCGCCTCCGGCGGCGCCGGCGAGCTGGCCCATCTCAGCGAGGCGATCGTCGCCGGCGGGGCCGATGCGGTCCTCTGCGCCTCGATCTTCCACTACGGCACCTACCGGGTGCGCGAGGCCAAGGAGCGGCTCGCCGCCGACGGGATACCGGTCCGGCTCTAAGACCGGTACGACCGGCTCAGGCGCCGGAGCGCAGGTCCGCGGCCAGGCCTTCGACGCCGCTGGAGCCGAGGATCTCGTAGCGATCGAGCTCGTAGGGCTTGCCGCGGCGGGCGTAGCCGCGCACCTCGGTGGTGGCGCCGCTGTAACCGGCTGCCTCGACCGCGGCGATCGTCTTCCTGTCGTAGCGACCGGCCGGGTAACAGAAGTTCGTGACCGGCACGCCGTAGTCGCGACGCAGCATCTGCCGGGAGCCGGCGACTTCCTCGCGAAGCAGCGACGGGTCGAGGCTGGTCAGGTCGAGGTGGTGGATCGTGTGGGCGGCCAGCTCCCAGCCGGCGGCGATCATCGCCTCGACGTTGCTCTTGTAGAGATCCGACCCTGCCGCCTTCAGGTTCAGCACCCCCGGCCAGCCGTGGCGGCGCAGCTCCGGCAGGGCGAAGGTGAACTGGGGCCGGTAGCCGTCGTCGAAGGAGATCACGACGGGCTTGGCCGGCAGGACGCCGCCGCGGTACCAGGCGTCCTGGGTCTGTTCGAGGGTGACCGCCTCGTAGCCGTGCTCGTCGAGCCAATCCATCTGGCGGCGGAAGTCGCCGCGAGCGACGAACAGCTCCGGGTAGCGCGCCCCCGCCGGCGCCGCGCCGAGCACGTGGTACTCGAGGATCGGCACCGGCCCGGTGTGAGGCCGCCAGTCGGGCTGCGGGGTGGCGTTGCGGACCAGGCCGCCAGGCCGCCGCGATTCGGGGCCCCCTTTGCCGGCCAGGCCGGCGACGCCGACGGCCGCGGCGATCGCGACCAGGCCGGCGCCGAATGCGATCGCTCGCCGTTTACGGGCACGAGCGCGGTTGCGCCGCTGCGCTTCGCGGCGAGCCCGCAGCTCCCGCAGTCGCGCCTCCGGCCCGTCGGGCCCGTCTGTCCGCCCGTTGACCATCCGTGGAGGCGATCATGGTAGGGAAGGACCCATGCCCGGTGCCCAAATGCCGATCGAGAGCCTCGCCGAGGCGCTGCGCAGCGCTTACCCCGAGCTGGATGCGGTCGGCAGCGCCGGGCCCGACCCCGTCTATCTGGTCGGCGGCGCCGTCCGCGACCTGCTGCTCGGCCGTGGCCGTGCCGACATCGACCTGGTCGTCGAGGGCGATCCCGCCGAGCTGGCGGCGGCGCTGGGCGCCGCGACGCTGATCGAGCACGAGCGCTTCGCAACCGCCAAGGTCGAGCTGGACGGGCACGAGCTCGACATCGCCGCCGCTCGCGCCGAGAGCTACCCACATCCGGGAGCGCTGCCGGTCGTCACGCCCGCCGCTGACATCGAGGCCGATCTGGCCCGTCGCGATTTCACGGTCAACGCGATGGCGATCCCGCTGCGCGGCGAGCCGCTGCTGATCGACCCCCACGGCGGCCGAGCCGATCTGCAGGCCGGCCTGCTGCGGGTCCTGCACTCGCGCTCCTTCCTCGACGACCCGACGCGGGCGATCCGTGCCGCCCGCTACGCGGCCCGGTTCGAGTTCGCGCTCGAGGGCGATACCGAGAAGCTGCTGCGCCGAACCGACCTGGAGACGATCTCGGCCGACCGGCTGGAGGCGGAGCTGCTGCGCCTCGCCGCCGAAGCGACGGCTCCCCGCGGCTTCGAGCTGCTCGCCAGTTGGGGCCTGATCGAGCTGCGGCCCGGGGGGGTCGAGCTGATCGCGCGGGTCGGCGAGCTCTTGACGCGGGCGCCGTGGCAGGAGCCCGCGGATCGCGAGCGGGCGATCCTGGCCGCCGCGACCGGTCGGCCCGGCCGCGAGGTCGAGCTTGCCGCGGCGCGGCCGCAGCGCCCCTCGGAGGCGGTCGCCATCGCCCGATCCCACGACCCGTCCGAGCTGGTTCTCGCCCGGGCGCTGGGGGCCGAGTGGCTGGACGACTGCATCGGCGAGTGGATTGGCGTCGGACTCGAGATCGACGGCGCGGACCTGATCGCCGCCGGCGTCTCCCAGGGCCCGGCGATCGGCCGGGGGCTCGGCGAGGCGCTGCGACGCAAGCTCGACGGCGAGATCGCCGGTCGCGAGCAGGAGCTTGAGGTCGCCCTGCTGGCAGCAAAGGCCGAGCCGGGGTCCGCTTAGGACACCGCTCGGCTTTGCCAGCTAGAGAGCCTGGGCCAGCTCGCGCTCGAGAATCGCGCAGAGCGCGTCCTCGGCTCCGCTGGCGGGCAGGCTGGAGATCTGCGCCCCGGCGGCGGCTCCCCGCACGTTTTCGGCCGCCCGCAGGGCATGCCAGTGAGAGTCGAACGACTCCCCGGAGCTGGCGATCGTCCGGTCGTCGGCACCGACGAGGCGCCAACGCCACTTTCCAACCAGGTCTTCATATGCGTCGAAGTGGGTCATTTCCATCCCTTCATTCCGTAGGGGAACACATGTTCGCATCCGCTCCGGCGGCAAAAGAAACGGCTCTCCATCTGCTTTGTTACCGGCATGGAATGGCACGAAAGCGAGGGTCTGCGCTGGCTGGGGGCTGACCTTGCCGGGGCGCGGGCGGCCTTCTCGACCCGGCTCGGCGGTGTCAGCCAGCCGCCCTTCGATGGGCTCAACCTGGGCGTCCTGACCGACGACGAGACCACCGCCGTGATCGAGAACCGCCACCGCCTCGCCACCGCGCTGGGTCACGAGCCGGCTCGGATCCCGATCGGGCTGCAGGTGCACGGCGCCGAGCTGGCCACCCACACGGGGCCGCAGCGCCCCAGCCCCTTTGCGCAACCGGGCGCCGCGATCCCCGAGGTCGACGGCCACGTCGTCCCGCTCGGCACCGACCTGGCGCCGCTGGTCTTCGTCGCCGACTGCCTGCCGGTCGCCCTCTCCGGGCCCGGCGGGGTGGCGATGCTGCATTGCGGCTGGCGCGGTCTTGCCGCCGGGATAGTCGCCGCGGGCGCGGCGGCGATCGGTGCCACCGGCGCCGCGATCGGGCCCGGTATCGGTCGCTGCTGCTTCGAGGTCGGGCCGGAGGTGCTGGAGGCTTTCGCCCCGCTCGGCGACGGCATCGCCGCGGGGCGGATGCTCGACCTGCCCGAGGTCGCCCGCCGCCTGCTCGCCCAGGCCGGGGTGGAGCGGATCGAGTCGGCCGGGCTCTGCACGTGCTGCGAGCCGGAGCTCTTCTTCTCGCACCGTCGCGACGCCGGTCGCACCGGCCGCCAGGCCGGCCTCGTCTGGGCCGAGGCGGGGGAGGTCTGAGATGGCCGAGCTGATCCACGGCATCGACCCGGCCAAGCTGGCGGCAAACCTGGAGCGCGTCCGCGCCGTGACCGGCGACCGGGTCGAGCTGCTGGTCGCGGCCAAGTACGTGCCGCTGGAGGAGATGGGGACGCTGGCCGAGGCCGGCGTCCGCCTGGTCGGCGAGAACCGCCAGCAGGACCTCGCCGCCAAGCACCAGCGTTGGGGGGAGGACTTCGAGTGGGACTTCATCGGCAACCTGCAGAGCCGCAAGGTCAAGCAGGTGCTGCCGCTCTGCCGCCTGATCCACTCGGTCGCCAGCGACTCGGTCCTCGAGCAGCTCGGCCGCCACGGCGGCCCCGAGACCGAGGTGCTGGTCGAGGTCAACATCGCCGCCGAGCCCGGCAAGGGCGGCGTCGCCCCGGCCGACCTGACCGATTTCATCGCCCGCTGTCCGGTCCGGGTCGGCGGCCTGATGACGATGCCGCCCTTCAGCCCGGACCCGGAGGCCTCGCGACCGCACTTCGCCCGCCTTGCCGAGCTGGCCGCCGCCAACGGCCTGGCCAGGCTCTCGATGGGCACCTCGCAGGACTGGCGCATCGCCGTCGAGGAGGGGGCGACGATCGTCAGGCTCGGGACGGCACTGTTCATCTGACGGACGCGAACGAGCGCAGGGCATACAGTGCGGCGGAGACCCTTGCGCCGCTCACTGCTGACAATCGCGATTGTTTTCACCGTCCTGGCCCCGGCCGACCCGGCTGCCGCCGACTTCACCTCGTCGCTGTCGGGGACGACCGCGACGATGACCGGGGACGCCGGCTCCGACACGATCGCGATCGACGTTGCCGGGGGCCTCTACCGCCATAACCGCTTCTCGGCGGGCGATGCCGGCTTCAACAGCGACTTCGACTTCAACAGCACCACCGCCGGCGACCAGACGATCGCCGCGGTGTTCTTGACCGCCAGGGTCAATGTCGTCGCCGGCGCCGGCAGCGACAGCGAGGTGGTCGGCTCCGCGGCGGCGCCGGCGTCGAGCGTCCTCGGCGTGATCGATTTCTCCGGCGGAACGGGCAGCGACTCAGTCGACTTCGACAACTCGACCGATACCACCGGGCGCCTCTTGGACTGGCTCAACTTCGAGGTCTTCATCCCCAGCGTCTCAGTTGCCAGGTACAGCGAAACCGAGAGCGTCCGGGCGGAGCTGGGAAGCGGCGGCGACACGGCCGTGATCCAACAGACCGCAGCGGGAGTGGACTCGTCCCTCTCGACCGGCGCCGGTACGGACCTGACCGAAGTCAACTTCTTCGGTGGTCCCGCCATCCTCGCTGGGCCGATCCTCGTCGACGGTGGCGGCGGCACCGACAGCCTCGGCTTCTTGGACGCTCTCCAGACCGAACCGCACACCTACAACGTCGGCTCCTCCACGATCCAGCGCGATGCGAGCGGCCCAATCGCCTTCGAAGCGATCGAGTCCGCCTCCCTGACGGCTGGTGCCGAGGCCGACACGATCGCCAAGCGAGGGACCCTTCCCTTCGTCCTCAAAGGTGGCAAAGGGGACGACCTGATTCTCTCCCGCGACACCGTCGGCGACACGGTCGACTGCGGCGAAGGCAGCGACACCGTGTTGATCTCCGACCCACTCGACACGCTGACCGGCGACTGCGAGACGACCGACCGCCAGGTGGCG
>Ga0193694_1000034_pt1 | contig 14608 bp, 12 predicted proteins | sample L3s1metaG_FD_160567 | JGI IMG/M metagenome (GOLD analysis project Ga0193694, IMG submission 160567) | Soil microbial communities from a riparian zone of the East river system, Colorado, United States - L3s1 | ecosystem: Environmental > Terrestrial > Soil > Riparian zone | place: USA: East River... | reverse complement strand
CCGCAGAAATCAACTCGGCGACGATCGCCGCCAGGTCGATCGCGCAGAAGCGGCTCGACGAACAGGCCGCCAAGCTGCGCGACCTGATCGCCGCACTGGCCAATGACATCGCCGACCAGGTGCGCCGCTATGCTGGACCCGACGGCACGGTGAACGCGGCGCAGATCCCGAGCATCCGCGCCTATCTCGGCGGCCGCCTGCAGGCGTTCCTGCAGCGATACGGCACGCTGATCGACGAAAGCCTGAACGTCGCCGCGGTCGTCGGCGCCGACATCCTGCCGCTGACTGGCGCGATCGTTCCGCAGTCGTCGCTGGTGACCGACGTGCTGCAATTCGTGCGCGATTTCCGCGGTGCCGATGGGCTGAACCTGTCGGCGCGCATCTGGCGCGTCAGCCGGCAGACGTCGGATGCAATCAGCCAGGCGATACAAAACGGCATCCTGCGCGGCCAGACCGCGGCGCAGGCGGCGCGCGAATACATTGCGCAGGGTCTGCCTGTCCCGGCCGAGCTCGCGAGCGGAATCGCTGCCGGCAGCGCCAGCACGCTCGGCCGCGTGGCGCTGGATCTGCTGACGAACCCGGATGCCGCCGGCGACCCTGGCTATAATCTCGAGCGCGTGCTGCGCACCGAAATGAATCGGGCCTACACGCAAAGCTATGCGAGCTCGGCATCGCAGCACCCGGATTTCGCCGGCGTGAAATTCAACCTGTCGCCGGCGCATCCAAAAACCGACATCTGCGATATGTATGCCCGCGCGAACCTGTACGGGCTCGGCGCCGGCGTCTACCCGAAGGATCAATCACCCTGGCCAGCGCATCCGAACACGCTGTCATTCCTGACGACGGTATTCGCCGACCAGGTCAGCCAGGCCGACATCGATGGCGCGCAGACCTGGGCCGATTGGCTTGGCGACCAGGCGCCCGACGTGCAGGATGCGGTTCTAGCCGGCGCGAAAAAGGGCGAAGCGTTCCGCGCCGGCCAGCTCGAGCTCGGCGACCTGCGCAAACCCTGGCGCGACATCGCGCCGCGCCTGGGCATCGGCACATGACCGCGCCGCCGCTGATCAGCGTCAAAACCAACTGCGAGGCCATCTTGTGCCCGCGCTGCGACAAGCGGATCCTGGACGGCAATGTATTGACCAGTCGCGTGATCCTGATCGGCGCGAACGGCAGCGAGGCGAAGTGCCCGCGCTGCAAAACGATGGTGAAGGTGCCGGTTATCTTCACACCGCCGCCGGTTCCAAAGGCGACGCCGGCACGCTAGGATGCGCGCCATGACTACCCGCTATCACCCGCTGTCGATCATGTTCACGGCCGCGTTCGCGCTGGCCGCCGCTGCCGTTCCGGCCAAGGACCGCGCCGAGCTCGAGGTAAAGGGCCTGCGCATCGGCATGACGCGCGCCGAGTTCACCGCGCAGTTCCCGGCCGCGGCCTGCCATAGCGCCGAGCTGTGCCAGGTGTCGACGACGATCGCCGACACCGCGGCGACGTTCAATGTTTCGTTTCATGACGGCGTCGTCGATCAAGCCTATGTCGGCAAGTTCGCCGCGGCCCGACGTGACCGCGGTCGTCGATGCGTTTCGACAGAAGTTCGGCGAGCCGGATTCATCGCCGGCGCGGACATTGAAAAACGGTTACGGCGGAACGTTTTCCTGCAATGTATACACGTGGAATTTTGCGAACGGCGTGCTGACCGTGGCGAAGTTCCGCGCTGAAACGCTGACCGTGCCGGAAATCGAGCTGCGCTCGCTCGAGCGGATCCGCCGCGACCAGGCCAAGGCCAGCAAGGCCGCCGCCGACGCCTGACGACGCGGCCGTCGCTGGCGCATCCTTTCCCGTTGCAGCGCCGGTAAGCGGCGCATAACGTCGGCCAGGGTTCTGACCTGGTCGACGAACGATGCGCATTGCACGGATTTTCAAGCTGGCCGACGGTGACAGCCGCACGATGCGGTTCGTCTGCGGACTCGACGGCATCGCGCTCGGCGAGGGCGCGACGCAGAAAACCGTCACGATAACGCGCACCGGTCGGTTCACCGATCCGCGCTATGGCACGTTCGACATCACGCGCGAAATGCTGCTGGCGATGGTTCGCAATTTCGACGCGGGCACTGTCGGCACCGACATTTTCATCGACGTGAACCATGACCCAGGCGCTGGCGCCGCGGCGCAGATCAAGCGCCTGCAAGTCGAGGGCAATCGCCTGCGCGCCGACGTCGAATTCACGCCGTACGGCGTCGAAGCGGTGAAAACCCGAGGTTTCAAATATCTGTCCGCCGAATTTGTCGACGACTACGTCGACAACGAACAGGGCGCGTCGCATGGGCCGGTGCTTCTGGGCGCCGGGCTGACGGTGCGGCCTGTCATCAAGAGGCTAGACCCGGTCGTCCTGGCCGAGCACGCAACAACTACCACCCAGGTGTTCTTGCACCCGGAACTGATCCGACAACTGTCCGAATCCCTGGAGAAATACACCATGAACTGGCTCGACAAACTGAAAAAGCAGCTGGCTGATGCCGGCTATTCGCAGAAGGTCATCGACGCGATCACCGGCGCCTATACGACGGCCGCCAAGAATCTCGGCGAGGACGATGGCGCGCACACCGCGCTGATCGCGTCGCTGATGACGACCGCGAAAACGCTTTCCGAACAGGTCGCCGCGTCGCCGAATGCGCCGATCACGATCACCCTGGCGCAGCCCGCTGCTGGCCTGTCGGCCGAGGACGTTCGCCGCGTGCTCGCCGAGCAGCAGACGCAGGCCGCCGCCGCTGCGCGCACGCTGGCCGAAACCAAGGCCGCGCGCGTGCTTATCTTCACCGGCGCGATCGACGCCGCCAAGGGCCTGAGCGAAGGCACCCGCACGCAGCTGAAAAAGGCCAGCGACCTGATCACCGCCGACATGAGCGACGACCAGGTCCGGCAGTTGGCCACGTTCCAGATCGCGCAGGGCAACGAGCTCGAGGCCGCGCGCCAGCTGTCGGGCCTGGGCTTTGCCCGCGCCGGCACGCCGCACATCACGATCGACGAAGGCAACGCGATCAAAAAGATGTCGATGGACATCCGCACCGGCCTGCGTCAGACGTCGCAGTCCGAAAGCGGCCAGCTGCGGTTTATCGAGGACGGCAAGGAAAGCCGGTTCGTCGCCAAGGTTCTGGCCGAGTTCGATCGCGTCAACGCGCAGCGCCTGCATGAAGAGGCGAAGCTGCTCGCCGGCGGCGTCGTCAACATCGGCAACGCGGCCACGATCCCGGCCAGCTACCAGCGCGAGGTCATCGCACAGATCTACCAGGATCTGAAAATCATGGAGCTGGTCAACGCGAACATGGATCCGACGCAGTCGGCCACGCATACGATTTTTTACGAAACCCGCGACGTCGCATCGGTCACCGGTGGCGGCATCACGCCGGAAGGCGGCGCGATCCAGCAGGCCGGCGTTTCGATGTTGTCGGCGTTCGCGTATATCAATCAGCGCAAGCTCGCGCTGGAAATCACCAATGAAGCGATCTGGTTCAGCCAGAACAATCGCGCGGTGAATTGGGACGCGTGGGCCCGCAACATCGCCAGCAATGCACAGTACATGCGCGAGCTGGTCGCAACCGATATCGCGAACCGCATGCAGCGCGATTCCGATTCGTACGCGGTGACGACCGTCGCCGCCGGCGGTGCGACTACGGCCTATTCCGGCGCCACGAACGGTTACAAGGTGGCGAATTTCCCGGTAGTTCAGCCCTACCAGGCGCGCGACCTGCAGGGCACGGCGATCGGCAGCGTCGAGAATCCGATCACGTTCAAGGACGGCGCCACGGTTCTGGCGGAATACGACGGCACCGGCACGCAGGCTGCAGCCCGCTATTACAAGGTGCTGAGCTATAACCTGGGCCTGTTCCAGGTCGTGACCGAGCTCGGCGCTGCGACGGCGCCGGCGGGCACCGTGACGTGCGGTTACGACTACACGACCAACGTCGTGAAGGTCGACACCGACATCGCCAGCGGCCTGACCTACGAACAGCAGATGAACAAGATCATTCAGGGCATCGGCAATCGGAATGCCGCGCTGCGCAATCGGTTCGTTTCGCCGAATTTCCTGCTGATGTCGGCCGTGCTGCACAACATGGCGACCGATGCCGAGCAGTTCACGGCGTTCGGCAAGCGCAACGATTCCAACGTCAGCGCGAGCGGCGACCTGGAACCGATCAAGGCGATCGGCGCCTATTCGACCAACGCGCCGGGCATCTACCTGGGCGACGAACGCATCCTGATCGGCGACCGCGCCAACTTCTGGTACACGGTCGCGAAAGCGTTCGCCATGGGCGAGCCGGTCGAGCGCGTCAACTCGAGCGGCAAGTTCCTGGGCAAAAAGGGTAGCTACGGCGAGGAATATGCGTCGCTGCTGGTGCCGGCACCGTTGCGCGCCCGCTATTCCAGCGTGCTGGCCTACAGCGTCACTGGCGCCCGCGGCACCTGATCGGGTCGAGCTGCAAAGCCTGACTGAAACGGGCGCGCCGGTGTCGGCGCGCCCGAATGTCAACCAAGGCAAAGGCGAAACAAAACCATGAAAAAGATAAGTGTATACAATCCGGGGCCGAACAATATGCACCTGGTCGGCCGGGTCATCACGCCGGGCTGCGCCGTCGAGTTCGATGCGCGCGACGTGCCCGAGCATCTGTGGCCGAAAGATGCCGTGCAGACCGACGACACGGAAGGCAAGCCGGCCGACACGGTCGCCGAACTGGCCGCGCAGAATGTCGGAACGATCGTCGCCGGCCTGCCGGGCCTGACTGACGAGCAGCTGCTCGAGCTCGAGGCCGCCGAAAATTCCGGCAAGCAGCGCAAGGGCGTGCTGGAAGGCATCGCCGCCGAGCGCATTCACCGCGCCGCTGCGCCGGATCCTGCCGCCGCGGCCGCTGCCGCTGCTGCTGCCGCTGCCGCTGGTGGCAAGGGCTGACGATGGGCCTGGTCGCCGCCGACCTGCTGCCGGACTACACCGCATCGCTGAACGATGCGGCGGCCGTGTTCGGCACGGATACGACGGCGCCAACCTTGACCGAAAATCTGACGCGACACCTGCAGATCGCGGCGCGCGCGCTGAGCAGCGATGGCAAGCGGCCGCTGGTGCGCATCGGCACGCTGGCCGTCGTCGCCGGCCAGGGCCGCTATGACGACGTGCCCGACGACCTGGTCATGCCGCGCACGACGACCTGGAACACCGGCTGCGATGCGTTCGGCGAGCCGCTGCAGCAGTGGAATCTGCCGATCGGCCCGCTGCCTGGTGTGTTTCTGGGCGACGGTTTTCTGCTGCTGATGCCGGCGCCGAATGCGGCGCAGGTCCGCGTTTTCGGTTCGGCGTTCACGTTCACTTACCTGGCCGCGCATGCCGTCACCGACGCCGCCGAAACCAGCACGCTGACCGACGCCGACAAAAACCTGCTGCTGCTGCGCGCGCAGGTCGAGGCGATGCGCGAAATGACGATGCGCAACATTCACAAGCCGGTCAGCCTGCGGTCGGCCGGCGCCGGTGCGGTTCCGTCGAACATGCAGCCGGCGGCGCTGTATGAAAAGCTGCTCGCCGAATACAAGGCGGCCGCCTAAATGGCCGAGTTTTTCGAGCTGACGCACAACGCGCAGGAAATCGCCAAGGCTCTGGCGGCGAAACCTGCCGTTATCCTGGCCGCGCTCGACCGTGCGTTCGCTCGAGGCGCGAACGAAATCGCCGACGCCGAAAAGATTGCGGCGCCGAAGTTCCGCACGATGCTGACGAACAGCGTGCTGTTCGGTCGCAAATCCGAGTCGCCGCTCGAGTACGACGTCACGGCGAACGCCAAGCACGGCGTTTTCGTCGACGAAGGCACCGGCCCAGGCGGCCGGCCGCCGCTCGAGGAAACCATCGCCTGGATCCGCGCCAAGCGGATCACGCCGAACAATCCGCGCATGAGCGAGCGCAACCTGGCCAAGCTGATCCGTCTGCGCATCGCGCAGCATGGCATCCCGGCCGCAAATTTCTGGGGCCCGACGTTCGAATCGAAAGTCGATCGCCTGAACGAGCTGTGCCGCGCCAGCGTGGCGCAGGCGCTGGCGGCGCCGTCATGAGCGGCAGCTATAACGCGGCGCTCGACGCGATGGTCGCAGCGATTCAGGCTGTGGCGACGACCCGCATCGTGACGCGCACCCTGGTCGACCTGGACCAGCATCAGGCTGCAGATCTGCAGGCCGGCATTTTCATCGTGATCGCCGACGGCGTGCGCGGTTATCCGTACGAACACAGCGACTATCACAACGGCGTCGACGCGCCATCGCAGACGGAGCTCGGCCAGTTCGAGTTCATCGTGATCGGCCGCGGCCAGCTGCCGGAAGGATCCGACGGCGCAGCGGTCGAGGCGGCCGAGTTCGCGATGCTCGCCGAGCTCGAGGCCGTCGCCGACGCCGCGATCGGATCCGACCCGCTGCTCGACCTGCTGCTGCTGCGCTCGGAGCTGAGCGGCCAGCTGGTCGCGCCTTATTGCACCGTTTACACGCGCTGGCGCTTGCGCCTGTTCAATTGAGGATCAGTGCCATGAACAACGACCCCAACAATTCGACGCCGCCGGCAACGCCAGGCGCGGCCGCAGGTGCGCCTGCGGCCGCGAAGGCGACCGCGACGATGATGCCGAGCACGCTGCGGCCTGCGGTGAAAGTGACCGCGCCGAGCCCGGCGAAGGATTTCCCGGTCGGCACGCCGGCCGTCGAGCGGTCGCCGTGGAAAAAGGCACGTGCGATCGAGCTCGGCGAACTGCCGAACCCGACAGCGAAAAAGTAAACCCGCAATCAACGTTCCCGCCTAAAGGTCACCGCGCCGGCGCTCTTGGGAGTTCACGAAAATGGCAAAGCTCTATTTCCGCAAAAAGCTGCTGCTGGCGAAGCTCGAGGTAACGCACGGCCTGGATCCCGTTCCGACCGGCGCCGCGAATGCAATCCAGACGCGCGACCTGACCATCAGCCCGCTCGAGGCGACCGCGCTCGACCTGCAGCTGGACAAACAGGTATTCGGCAGCAACCTGGGCACGCTGATCGGCCGGCACGTGCTGGTCACGTTCAAGGTGCCGGTAGCCGGATCCGGCACGGCCGGCACGGCGCCGGCCTGGGGCATTCTCGACAAGGCATGCGGCGAGACGGAAACGCTGGTCGCCGTGACGAGTGCCGCCTATACGCCGCTCGACGATGATCCGCCGTCGCTGACGATGTACGTGAAAGCCGATTCGACGCTGCACAAAGTCAAGTATTGCCGCGGCGGCAAAAAACTGACGGTGGACTCGAAAGGATATCCCTGGTGGGAATATTCGTTCATGGGTCTATACACCGCGCCGATCACGGCGAGCGCCATCACGCCGGTTTATACGGCATGGATCAAGCCGGTGCCGTTCCGTGCGACGACCGTGTCCTGCAGCCTGGCCGGTCAGGTCGTGGGCCTGTTCAATATGACCATCGATTTCGGTCAGAAGGTCGAGTATTACGAGCACAGCGAGGAAGAATCGGTACAGATCACCGACCGCGCTGCGACGTTTCAGGCGACGTTCGAGGAAACGCCGATCGCCACGCATGACTTTTTCGCCGACATCATCGGCGAAGCGGCCGGCGCGCTGTCGTTCGTGCATGGCATCGTGGCCGGCAACATCGTCACGGTCGAGTCGCCGCAGTCGCAGATCACGAAGGTGAGCCGCACCCAGGTGCAGGGCGTCAACTGCCTGCAGGTGTCCGGTCCGCTGGTGGCATCCGAGGACGGCACTGAACCCGACTACACGATCACTTGCACGTGATCGACAACCGCGCCAGGCGGCAACGCCTGGCGCATTCCACTAACCAAGCCGAAAACCAAGGCAAGGGAGCGAAACGAAAATGCTAAATGTCGACGACGCAACACAACCGACGTTCGAGGTCAAAGTGCTGGTGCAGTTCGCGCAGAAGGGCGGCGGCGTCAAGCAGGGCGATTTCATGGCCGAGTTCAAGCGCAAGGATCCGGCCGAAGTCGACCGCATGGTGAACGACGACGTGACGCACCGCGAGCTGATTGACGAGGTGCTGGTCGGCGTGTCGGGCATCGGCAGGTCGCCGAGCGAGCCGCTGCCGGCCGATGAGGCGCTGGAGTTCGTGAAGAAATCACCGGAGTGCGTCAACGCAGCAGCCGCTGCTTTTTTCAAAGCCACGCGAGCCGAACGCTATGTCGATCCAATCTCGAGGAAGCGTGCCGCGCGTGGCTGAAAGACGACAGGCCGCAAGGAAGCCATAACGATGAGGTTGACGAATACGCCGCCGAGCTGGCCGAGTTCCAGAACGTGGATCCCGACCAGCTCGAGGCGATGCGCCAGGCGTCATACGAGGATGACGACCAGGACGATGACGAAGTCGAGGACGTTTTTGTATACCCGGTAAACAGTAACGCTGTGCGCGTGTTCATCGCCTGCCGCTGGCAGCGCGAGGCAGTTCAAAGCCCGGATGGCACGCACCTGTTTTATGTAGGAATTGAGGCGCAGGAAGTCGCGAGCGTGGCCGATCTACTCGGCATCGATCGCGACCAGCGCGCGCAGGTGCTCGAGGGCGTGCGATTCATGGAATCGATCGCGCTGCCGTTGTTGAACACATAGAGGATCCGCACGCGTGACCGACCAGGTGCTGACGATTATCCTGAAAGGCGAGAACGGCCAGTTAACCGGCACGTTGAACGCGTCAGCAGCGGATACGCAAAAACTCGGCGCGGCATTCGACGCGCTCGGCGTGAAAATGAAACGCTCGAGCGACCAGGCCAAGGAAACCGGCAAGGATCTCGAGGACGCGGGAAAAACCGGCGCCGAAATCGGCAAGCGTATCGGCGAAGGTGTCGGCATTGCCGCCATCGCGTTCGGCACCCTGGTCGCGCATTCGGTCGAGCTCGCCGACAAAACCTATCTGGCATCGCAGCGCATCGGCGTCACGGTCGAGGCGCTAAGTTCCCTGGGCGCGACTGCTCGCCGCAACGGCGGCGACCTTGACGCCGTGATCGGGGGCCTGGATTCGCTCAATGAATCGGCCGTGCGCGCCGCGTCCGGCGTCGGTCAGACGGCGAAGCAGTACAGCTCCGCATTCGCCGCGCTCGGAATTTCGGTCAAGGACACCAGCGGCGCGATCAAACCGACGCTGTCGCTGCTGCAGGAGGTCGCCGTCGCGCTCGACAAGCTGCCCGACGGTGCGCTGAAATCGCGCCTGTCGCAGCAGCTGCTCGGCAGTTCGTCGAAAGAATTGACCGGAACGCTGCACGAGCTCGCGCAGAGCGGCCTGGCCGGCGTCGAGGCAGCCGCCGCGGCGACCGGCGAGCAACTGAGCGGAAAGACTGCCGCGGCCGCGCATGAGCTGGCAGACCGCATCGACGACCTGCGCGGCCGCATCAGCGGATTCGCGACCAGCGTCGCCAGCGCCACGGTGCCGACGCTGCTGGCGCTGGCCGACACGCTGACCGATACCGGCGAGGGGGCGAACAAGGTCGGCAGCGAATCGACGCTGCTGCGCGGATTCATGGAAGGGCTGGGCCGCGCCGTGATCATCGTCACCGGCGGGTTCAAGGTTCTGTTTACGGTGCTGTATTCCGGGCTCGACATCCTGGGCAGCATCAAGGATCTGGCCGGCGCGACGGTCAACAGCCTGGGCCTTAGTGCCAAGGCACTCGGCCAGTTGGCCAGCGGCGATTTCAAGGCCGCGACCGCGACGATGAAGCAGTCGCAGGATGACGTGGCCAAGGGCTGGACCGGTATCAAGACGGCCGCCGCCGGCGCCTATGCCGGCATCACCGGCGCGACGGCCGACGTGTCGGCGGCGCTCGAGAAATACGACAAGAGCCTAGCCGACAGCAACAAGACGACGGCCGAATCGAACAGCGTTTCCAATGACGCGAAGAACAAGGCCGACGCACAAGCCGCTGCATTGAAGCGCCTGCAGGATGCGCTCGCGAACACCGCGCGCCAGCACCGCGCCGAGCAGGCCGCGCTGGTCGCGTATTCGAACGATCTGCAAAAGCTGACCGACCTGGAAAACCAGTGGAGCAGCGGCCTGGCTGGGCCCTACCTGCAGAACCTGAAGCAGTACCAGCAGCAGGTCGATTTCATCACTAAAACGTGGATCGACGCGTCGGTCGCCGGCAAGGCAAACGACGAGCTGCTGCAGCGGCTCGGCTACGACCTGGAACAAGCGCGCGACAGCTACGAACGGACCAATCAGCAGATCCGCGAGCAGCACGACCTGATGACGCAGTCGAACAACGACCTGCGCAATCAAATCGCGCTGTGGGACGTGCTGCCGAGCCAGCAGGCCGCCGTCACTGCAGGGCTGCAGAAATACGACGACTTGATGAAGTCGCACTATGACTTTTTCGGCAACTACATCAAGGATGAAAAGGAGCTGCAGCAGGCGCTCGACGATCAGCTGCCGAGCTACATCAGCACGCGCCAGGCGATCGAGGACGTGGCGGCGGCGCAGAAGGCGGCCGAGGGCGCGGTCAACGATTACGTAAATGTATACGTGACCGCCGGGCAGAGCATCGCGCAGGAAACCGGCAAGCTGTTCACCGGCCAGGTCAAGAGCTGGAAACAGTTCAGCAGCGACGTGCTCGGCATCGTCAAGCAGATGGTGGCGTCGATCATCGCGCAGATCTTCACCCTGTCGGTCGTCAATCCGTTTCTTAATCAGATGTTCGGCGGCATCTTGAACCTGGCCACGTCCGGCAGCGTCGCCGGCAGCGCCGGCGGCCAGGCGTCGGGACTGTCCGGCCTGCTGAACCTGTTCGGCGGCGGCAGCGGTGGCGGCAGCAGCATCCTGGGTTCGATCGGCAACCTGTTCGGCGGCGGCGCTGGATCCGCGGCGGCCGCCGGCGGAACGCTCGGCGATTTCACCGGACCAGGCACGCAGTTCCTGAACTACGGCGGCGAATACAACGTCACCGGCGCGGCGACGCAGGGCATCGATCAGGGTTTCAACGCGACCGCCAACTACGGCACCAACCCGGCCGGGCCCAGCGCGCTCGGCACCGGCCTGTCGATCGCCGGCGGCGTCTATGCCGGTTACAACGAATACAACGCCGCCGGCGGCGGCCTGGGCGGCATCGCCGGCGCGGCGGCGTACGGTTATGGAACCTACGCGCTGGGCACAGCGGCCAGCACAGCGTTCGCTGGCGGCATCACCGCGGGCCTGGGCGCGATCCCGGTCTTCGGCTGGATCGCGATCGCCGCGATGCTGGTCGACAAGTTCAGCGGCGGCAAGCTGTTCGGCACGTCCTACCAGACGATCGGCGCGACCAGCGCGCTGAACATCGGGCCGGATGGCTCGAGCGCCGACGTGCAGCTGCAGCAGTCGAAACAGTCGGCATTGTTCGGCGGAAAGAAGTATCGCGACAAGACGACGGCCGCGTCGCCGGAAATGGTCGACGCCGCCAGCCAGCTCCAGGACAGTTACACGCAGCTGATCAAGGGCGTGGCCGACAGCATAGGCATCGAAACGCCGAACCTGATCGCCGAATCGCTGAAAACCATCCAGAAGTTCGACAAAAAAGGCAACGTCACGTCGACCGAATACCAGGTCGACGTCAACGGCAAGACCTACACCGAGGCGACCGCCGAGCTGCAGCAGACGCGCGCCGCGGCCGAGCAGATCATCGCGACGATTTCGCACAGCGACATCGGCAAGGATGCCGAAACGATCGCCGAGCAGTGGCGCAAGAGCGCGACCGCGCTGATGGATGGCGCGCAGCTGCTCGGCCTGGCGACGGCTGACATCGTTCACGGTCAAAGCCTGCTGGGCGATGACACGTCGCTGCAGGCCGTCGTCGACATCACGCAAAAGCTGCAGGGCTCGAACGAAACGCTGGCGCAAACATACGTGCGCCTGCAGACCGAAACGCAAACCGTGACTGCAACGCTGACGACGCTCGGCCTGACGACCAGCAAGGCCGGCGCCGAGTTCGTGCAGTTTTCCGACGACATGGCAACGGCCGCCGGCGGCGTGCAAAACCTGTCATCGCTATGGAACGCCTATTACAACGCGTATTTCACCGACAGCGAGCGCGCAGCGAACAAGCTGAAAGCCGACCAGCTCGCCGCGTCGAAACTCGGCGCCGACATCGGCCAGGATCCGACGCAGTCGATGGCGCAATTCCGCGAGACTTTCACCAGCGTGTTTGATTCGCTGAGCGCCGAGGATGTGGTCAAGTGGCTGCAGTTCGGCAATGCGATCGCGATCGTCAATGCCGACCTGGGCACGACGGCCGACGTGCTCGGCCAGGCGCAGCAGAAGTATGATGCCTATATCCAATCGTTCCGCGATGCGATCAACCCGCTGACCGAATTCCAGACGTCGATGAAGGCGCTAGGCGGCACGCTGGCCGACAACATCGCGCAGGCTAACGATCTGGCCAAGGCCGCCGGAATGTCGGGCGCGTCGATCGACGACCTGACGACGATCATCCAGGCGAACGTGATCCAGGGCGCCGCGGCATTCGCCAAGCTCGAGGCCGACACGCAGCAGCGCGTCGACAAACTGTTCGGTTCGTCGATCGACCGGCTGCAGGAAAAGCTCAACACCGTGGCCGCCGGTGGCGCGCAAAACGTGCAGCAGGTCGTCGCGCTGCAGGCACAGATCGACGCCGCGAAACAACAGCAGGATGCGGCCAGCAAGCTCGCCGACGCGACGGCACTGATCCAGAACCTTGGACAGATCGGCGCGGTCAGCGGTGAATCGCTCGACGACCTGGCCAAGCGTTACGGTTTCTCGTCGGATCAGCTCGCGCAATACCTGGGCACCGACGCTGCCGGCCTGCAGAAACAGTTCGACGTTATCGAGCAGCAGACGCTGGCCGCGATCAGCACGTCGAACAACACGAAGTATACGAATGAACTGCTGGCCGACATCCTGGCACAGTACCGCGGCGAGCCGCTGCCGTATTCGATCGGCGATCTGCAGTCGGCGCAGACCGGAACGTCGCAGGCCGTCGTCGACGATGGCGGCAAGCCAGGCGGCCGCACAGCGCGCGCGCCACTGATCGCCGCACCGCAGCCTGCGACGTCGACGCCGCTGCCGACGGCACCGCCGGCGAGCGGCGGCACCGGCGCCGGCGACACGGATCCAGGCAAGCAGATCGGGCGCGTGGCAGACGCCGTCGACGGCAACGGCAAGGCCGTCAGCGCGAGCATCGACGACGTCGCCGACGTCCTGGTCGGGCTGAAAGCGACCATTCAGGCGCTGAGCGATCGCATAGACCGGCAGCGCCTGGCGAGGGTTAGCTGATGCGCGGCCGCCTGAACCTTATCGCTGCGATCGGCGCCGAGCTGCAGATCACCGGCGTGCTGCCCGCTATCATTTACGGCGTGGCCTATACCGCGACGCTTGGACAATTCGGCGGCGTGGGCATTCTCACGTTTTCGACGCCGGTCGGCGCGCTGCCGGCCGGCATCACGTTCGGCGACAACGGCAACGGCACCTGTACATTCACCGGAACATCGACCGCGCCGGGCACGTATCCGATCACGCTGAACGGGCTCGATGCCGATCGCAATCCTGTGTCGCGAAGTTTCGTGCTGAGCGTACAGGTTCTGCCGATCACGCTGACCGGCGCCGCACCGGATACGCGAACCGACGATGCGCCCGATACGTTTTCGTATGGCGTCAGCGGCGGTTCTGGCGTGTTCACAAACTACGCGGTGGGCAGCGGCGCGCTGCCGCCAGGCTGGACGATCGCGCCCGCTACAGGCGTGATCACGCGCGCATCGACGACGGTCGGGCATTATTCCTGGACGATCGTCGTGACGGATTCGTTCGCCAACACGTCGGCCGGCTACCCCGACAGCGCCGACGTTCGCTATCCGGTCATCACGCTGACCGGTTCTTTTGCTTCCATTGGCTGGGTCGGCGGGGCCTACTCGTCCGACATCACGATCACCGGCGGCGATGGTGTTTACAGCAATCCGCGGTTCACGTCGGGCAGCATCGCAGGGCTTAGCCTTTCGGTAGTCACCGTTTTAGGTGTCAAGAAACTGCGCATGTCCGGCGCTCCTACGACGGCCGGCACGCCAAGCATCACAGCGGCAGTCGACGCGCACGAATTCGACGGCACGGTCGTGACTGCGGCGCATTCGCAGTCGATCACTATCGATCCTGCCCTAACGCTTACCGGATCGTTCACGTCGCCGGCGGCGCCTGGCGTGAGCTATCAGAGCGATCTGCTGCTCGGCGGCGGCGATGGAACGTATACGCTGCATGGCGGCACCGGCATTGCGTCTGGAACACTGCCGACCGGCCTGGCACTGTCGATCGTGACCGTGTCCGGCTCGAAATATCTCCGCCTGAGCGGCACGCCGACGGGTTACTCCGGCGGGTTCACCGTTTCGATCGATTCCGGCGATGGCCAGAATCTGACGTCTGCGCAGACTGTCATCGTTTCCGTTTCGCTGGCCGCCGGGACGTTTGCAGCGCCGCTCTATGACGGCGTTTCCTACAGCCAGACGATTCCGATTACCGGCGGCAGTGGCACTTATTCGTCGCCTGCCGTTGCGTCTGGCTCGCTGCCGACAGGGCTGTCGCTGTCAGTGTCAGGGGCGAATCTGGTTCTATCCGGCACCTGCAG
>Ga0193694_1000033_pt1 | contig 14724 bp, 17 predicted proteins | sample L3s1metaG_FD_160567 | JGI IMG/M metagenome (GOLD analysis project Ga0193694, IMG submission 160567) | Soil microbial communities from a riparian zone of the East river system, Colorado, United States - L3s1 | ecosystem: Environmental > Terrestrial > Soil > Riparian zone | place: USA: East River... | reverse complement strand
GATGTTTTAGAAGCTTTCAATTCAGGGACCTATGAAAATCAGGAAAAAGCCCGAGGAGCTTTCGTTAGCTATTGCTTACAGCCTAAAGGCAAATTATTCTTTGAATCCCACGCTTCATTTTTCGGATATAATGAGCAAGGAAAAAATATAGTAATTGATTGGGAACATCTTCCATTCATGCAGGTTTTCGCCAAAGAAAGAGCAGAAACTGAAAAGATTAAATCTGAATCGCTTATTAATTTAATACAAGCAGGAGTGCCACTTGACGAAATAAATTCCACATTAGATACTAATTTTACAATTTTAGACTATGCAGCCACGCAGCGAACTAATCAAACAGGAATTAGCCAATCAAATCAGCAAAACTGATAATCCAGTAGTGAAGAGATTGTTGGAAAAAAGATTAAAGGAAATCGATAAAGATATTAGAAAATGACTTTAGAAGAAATACTCGCAAATAAGGATTTGGCCATACACAAAAAGAAATCGGAAATACAAAAAACTGATTTCTCCAATGTTTTATTCGATTCAGCACAGAAAGCATTCAATGCTGGAATTCAAAAATTAGAAGTTTTAGTTTATGAAGCCACTATAAAGAAAGAACGTAATGAGGAAATGTTCAAACAATATCTAAATGGATGGGTATTGAACCATTCAGTAGGTATGCGCTATGTTAAATTGCTTTTTTGTTATAATAATAGCGATTCTGAATATTCCCAAAATAAAGATAATTTCGATAAATATTCTAGCCAAATTCTAAATAAAGATGATATAGGTGAATTCTTTTGGGCGGTGATTGAAGCTAAAAATATTGAAGCCTCAGCAGTTGTTAAAGGTTCTAATTTCTTAACACCTGTATTATCTTTAGAAGTAATAGATGAGAATACCATTAAAGTAAAGTGCGCAATTTCACCAAGCAATGTTCTTGATAGTCATAACGATGTACATATTCCCGGACTATGGAAAAAAACCATAAGCGAAAATAAATATGATCTTCTCTTGCAAGAACATAATATGGATTTCGATAGTGTAATTACAGATTCTATAACAGGAGAGTTAAAAGCCTATACGGAAATGATAGATGTTAAGGAATTATTATCTAAATTTGACAAAAATAAAGAAGCCGTTTCTGACACTTCTAATAAATCCGAGCCGTTTAAAGACACTCAAAAAGAAAAACAAGTAGAATTTATTAATTTTAACACCTTATAACAGATGTTTGAATACAAATCAGAGGCTCAATTAAAAGCAATGAGCGAAGCAGAAAGAGACACCTACGCTGCTGAGAAAAGAAAGCACGAAACTGAATTGCAAAAGCAAGCCATTATCGAGGCTACAAAAGAGTTAAAAACCGATTTAACAACAGCACAAAAAGCTGAAATTCAATCGCAAATCGAAGCTTTAAAGCTTTCTCCGGGAATTACTAAAGAGCAATTCGACGAATTGAAAGAAGATCTTAGAATCATCAAAGAGAATCCAACAGCCGTAAAAGGACAAGGATTTGATATGATGGCAGCTATTGAAGAAGGCTTAAAAACTTTCTTGCCTCAGGTAAAAGAGAAAGCCCAGGCGTCAGGCCGAAATGGTTTTGGAAATGACGGTTAAGGCTCCAGTTAATATGTCAACTGCTTCTGTAGGTAATGGATATTCTACACCAGTTAGTTATGTATCGCAAGATCAAACAACTTATGCAGAAGATCCAAGACAACAAGAGTACATTTTAAATTATTTGTCAGTTGGAACTACCGGAAAGCCTACAATCGCTTATGTCGATAAAAGTCCAACAGAAGGGACAATGACAATTACCACAGAGGGGGCACTGAAACCACTTATTTCAATTGCATTTGTAATTCGTTATTCACAGGCACGTAAAATGGCGGGAAGAACTAAAATCTCAGAAGAGGCTTTAGATGATATTCCTTTCATCATGTCGGCAATCAGAAATGAATTAGCCTATGAACACGCTATCGGAGTTCAAACAGACATCTTTACTACCGTTTCAGGTTTTGCACCAGGATTCGTTGCCGGAGCTTTAGCAGCTTCTACAGATACTCCTTCTAATTACGATGCAATCAGAGCAGCTATTTACGCTATCAAAATTTCTTCCAAAGGAAAATATATCCCGAATGCCGTATTGGTTCCTTCAAGTGACGCATATACAATGGGAGCCACTAAAGATACAACCAAACAATATGTATTCCCTCCATTCGTAATGCCTGATGGCACTACTATTTCAGGAGTCAAATTAGTTGAGGTTGCCGATGGCGTTTCGGTTCCAGCGGGTACTTTCATTGTTGGAGATTGGAAGAAATTGAGAATGGATAATTACAAATCATTCACAGTTAGAATCGGACAAGGTATTCAGGGAAGTGCGACAGCGGCAAACATTATTTCAGATTTCGAAAGCAATATGTACACGCTAATCGGAGAATCAAGATACCATCTTTGGATCTACGAGAATGAGAAAACTGCTTTCATCAAGACTACATTTGCAGCAGTAAAAACAGCAATTGCAACACCTTAATTTTAACTTTTTTAAATATACGCTATTATGGCAGCAGAAGATAAATTCACAAGAGAAGGCTTAATTAAAAGCCAAGCCGATTATAAAGGAAATAGCCACTTTGATTATGTAGACATTACTATTATTAAAGATAGTGACTACTACAAAAAAGGAGATAAAGATAGGGTTCATCCATCATTGGCAGCAATTTTAAAAGCCAAAGGGCTTATCGGAGATTACGAAAAAGATGTTAAAAAACGCGATTCAAGCGCGCCAATGTTAACAGATTTGGAAGTAGTCAAAGTTCTTGACGGAGAGAAGGAATTGTAATAAATAAAGAAGCATGTATATAATTGACCAGACATATTTTCAAAAAGAATTATCTATACCAAATCTAAATGAAATGGATTCAGATGTATTAACTGATTTGGAAATAATTATTGATAAATATGTCCGGTCTTTATTGCGTGGAGCTTTAGGCAATATTTTATTCAAAGATTTAGATTCTAATATCGCTAATGGGGTATTGAAAGACACCGCACCGGACAAATGGAAAAATTTAGTTAATGGCGTTGAATATACCAAAGACGAAGTTGTCTATAACTGGCCCGGATTAATTCAAACAGAAGGAACTTTCAAAAATTCTATTTTAGCTAAATTCGTTTATTTTTATTGGCTTAAAGATTCAGTTTCATTATTAACCGGTACTGGAGAAAAGAATATTACGGCAGAAGGAGCAATAGGATCTAATTCAACTCAGAAATTAGTGACTGTATGGAATTCTTTTATTGAAGATTATCAACCTAATTATGAGGGCGGATACCATCAACAATTTATGACGAGATATTCATATTATCCTTATCCCAGTGATTTACCTATTTTTGATTGTTTAGCCAATAATGCTGATACGGGAATTGTATCTTTAATTCAATTTTTGACGGATAGTGAAACAGATTATCCAGATGCCGCTTTGACGATGTATGAACCTATGAACCAATTAGGATTATGATCACAACCGAAGATGTATTAAGAAGTTTATTTTCGCAATTGCCAAAAATAGAAGATAAAAATGGGATCGGTTTCGATGTTAAATTTAATTGGGGTAATCAATCTGATTTGAATCTTTTCTTAAGTCAACTTAAAAAAACGGTTAAATACCCACTTATTTGGCTTGTAGACGGAACAGATAATATAACTGTTATTCCTAATAAAATTGAGCGTAGAATAAAGTTGTTTATTGCCAAACAATCAATTCATAAAACAAATACTAATCCCATAGTTTGGGATTCAGAATTCAGAGATACTTTAAATCCACTCCTAAATAATATCATAACGGCATTTACAAAATGTGATTTAACTTTTATAAAAGATGACAGCTATTCAATTAAAAGAGACGCTAATTATTCAGGTAAAGATGTTATTTCAACTACAATAGATCCGTGGAATGTAATTATTTTTGAGTGTGATTTAATTATCTATCCAGATAAATGTATGAATAAAATAAAATTCTAAAAATATGGATGAAGATCAACCATTAGAAGAAAAAAAACCGAATAAATTCGGAAAAACGGAAGTCTTTAAAGTATTAAAAGCTTTCACCCTCGACAAGCATTATCCTAAGAACTCTACTTTTGTAAGTTCGGATAAGAAAGTCATCGAAAAATTGTTAAATGAAAAATACATAAAATAATTATGGCTTTAGAAGATCAAATAAATAAAGTTGCATGTGGCGCCGGGGACCTTATAGGCACAGGAAACGCTGCATGTACATTCGATTGGGACAGAATTGTTGCCATCGAATTCACGCAAAGAGCATATAGATATACCGACGATGTATCATTGGCTAATATGCAAGATGCTCAATTGAATGAAGATGTTTTCTTGATAAAAGGATTCGAATCATTCGCATTAGTTCCAGTAGAGCCTAAAATAACTACTAATGATGGTTCAGGACTTGAAACTGTAGATGGCGAATTACCTTATAAATATGAGGGATTAATCCGTTATAAAGGTTATAATTTCTGGAAAGCTCTTAGAAAATTCAACACTAATGGAGGCGTTTACAACGTAGCCTTTTACGATGTTCAGGGGAATAAAATCTTTTGTGAAACAAAAGCCGGAGATTTCAAAGGTTTTGCAACTCAAATGGTTTATGTGGCTCAATACAAAGGACGTGAAGGAAATACTCCGGCCGAATTCAAAGTAACAATTCAATTGAATGATTTCAAGGAAATGGAGCGCCAAGTATTTGTTAATGGCGATGATATTGATTTTGGAATTAATGATGTTGACGGGATTAATGATGTTGTATTAACTGCCCATCCATTAGCAACTGCTGCAACTTCCTTAGTTGTCGATGCTACTTTGGTAGATAAAACACATTTTGCTTCTGGAATGGCTCTTACTGATTTCGTTATTAAGAAAAATGGGGTTACAGTAACAGCGACCGCAGTAGTTGCAAATGAAGGCAATCAAACCTACACATTCACTATTCCGGCAGCGGCTTCTGGGACTTATACAACCCAAACTTATGATTCGGCAACAACTAAAAATGTTGTTTTAATCGATGGAACAGGAGTGTTATACAAATCTAATTTGGCGAGTGTTATCGTAACATAAAAAATTAAATTTGTAATATTTTTAAAACCTATCCAATTGATAGGTTTTTTTATTTATATTTGGTTATTGGAAGTCGGAAGCCAACAGTAACTGAAAAAAATAATTAAAGCTTTGGCAAGTACCCGCCGACTCGGGGAAAGCTAAAGCTTTTTGTGCATTATCAAATAATTAGTACTATTAAAACATGATCTACGGAATATTATTCATCTCGATATTTATCTTAATAACATCAACTAACTTTAAATATAAAAAGGCAATGGGAAAAGAACTTACAAATGAAGATAAAGACATAATCAAAGAATTAGTTTCTAATCAGGCTATATGCGAACCCGAGGATATAAATGAAGAAACAAGATTGCAAGAAGATTTAACAATGGATAGTCTGGATATATTTGAATTGATTATGAGAATCGAAAAGGAATTTAATATTTGCATTCCAGATAATTTAATTGAGGAAACAAAAACAGTAGAACAATTATTTAATTTGGTGATTAGAAACATATAGTTATCATGCCAACAATAAAAGCATATTTAAGACAAGCAAAGGAAGTTAGGAGTAATCTCTTAGATGAATCTGAGAATATTATTTTTAAGAATGAAAATAAAATAGTTCAATTGCAAACTTCCCAATTAGACGATGGGATGGGTGAAAATGATAATTTTCTATTCAATAAAAATCCTGTTTATAAAGGGCTTTATACTTTATATACTCAAATGTTGTATCCTGAGAAGATATCCGGAACATTATACACCTTTAATCTAACTGGAGATTTCTTATCAAGCTTACAACTTAAAATGTCGAATGATAAATTAAGCTTTGAGATATTCAGTACAGGAACCGGATCAGGCGCTAAGAAAGCTTTTTTCGACGGATACACAAATCTTTTCGGACTTGATAATAAAAACGCACAAATAGTAAATTACAATATTCTTTTACCTGAAATTCTTAGCTATATAAATTCAAAATTATGAAAAAATTAATCTTATTATCCGTAGGCTTATTGGCTTTAATGATTTTATCATCATGCTCAAATGATTGTGAGTCGCAAGTATCAGCCGCAACAAAACAATATCAAACAGCTATCCAATATGCTGGAGGCGATACACAGGCTATTCAGAAAATAGCCTCAGAATATAATGCCAAAGTGAATCAAATCTATTCAGAATGCAAATAGAGTATTTCGAAGAACTTGATGAACTTTATCTCTATAATTGGGATCGCTATTTGGCAACCAATAACAATAATTGGTTCATAAAAGGATTTGATGGAAGACAGAAAATTATTTCAAATGAAAAATTAATTGAATTAGAGGCTAAATTCCAAGATAGTTATTTTAATCTATTGAACGACGCCTCTTTTATGATTAAGCTTCAAAAATGGGCTAAAATAGAAGCTTTAAATACTAAGTATAATGCTATTATTACGATCCTTAATAGATTAAAAATAGGCTTTTCTTTAGATCAACAAGAAATAAGAGCCAAACTTGTAACTACCCTAAATAAAGCAGGATTTAAAATATCTATAATGGGCGATTATGAAGAAGATTTAAAAGAAATTGACACAGTATTCAATAAAGCCCAATCGATAAAAACTCAAATAGATATCATACAGGCAGAATTAAAGGAAGAAAGTATCCAAGAAAAACAATCTTTACAAAAACAGCTTATTATCGTCTCACAAGGTTTACAATTAGGTTATAGACTTAATCCAAAAGAAATAAGCGTAGTAGAATGGATTGAAATGTCTAAAATGATGAATGAAAAATCAAAACAGAATTAAATTAAACTATCTTTGTTGAATAAACCACGGACAACCCTCATAAGGTTGTCTTTTTTATTTTAGACCATGGCTGAAAAAATAGATTTAATTGTAACCAGTGAAGCGCTTAAAGGCTTAGATGCACTTATTAAAAAACTCCAAGAAGCAGATGATAATCTACAAATGGTTGCCGAAGTTGCTTTAAACACTTCTAAACAAGTATCTAAAATAAGTAGTCCTAGTGGATTTAATGAATTCATTAAAGGACAACAACAAGTAAATGCAGAATTACAGCAACAATCTGCTATTGTGAATAATTTATCTGCCGCCAAAATAAAATTAAATCAAAAAACTTCGGAGGAGATAGTAAATAATAGAATTTTAGCAAAAAATGCAGATGATCAAGCTAAATCAGCCAGTAATCTCGTTGGGGCTTATCAAAAATTATCTTTAGCCTATGAAAAACAGAAAAAATTAGCTCTAGATTTAGGTGTTACTTATGGTTCCCAGAGCAAGCAATTCCAAGATGCTGCACAGAAAGCATTACAAATGCAAAATCAGCTTAAAGGCTTAGATTCACAAGTGGGGATTAATAATAGGAATGTTGGTAATTATGCGAATTCTTTTGTAGAAGGAATGAGTAAAGTATATTCTAAAGTTAGATTAGTCGCACAAATATTGCCGGGAATAGGTATTGCAGGTATTTTCGGATTAGCTTTAGACCCTTTATTTAATTATTTAAAAGGACTTGATTCAATTCAAAAAGCTTTTGGCTTAGAAACAGAAGCAATTAAAGCATCAAAAAAAGCTATTGAAGAAAAAGCCCAAGCAGAAGCACAACAAAATAAAGAAATAGCTAATACTGTTGCCCAGGAGACAAGTAAAGCTCAAATTCTTTTTGCTAATGCTAAGAATGAAAATAATACAATGAAACAACGTGTTGACTCATTCAATGAATTAAAGGATAAATATGGATTATATTTAAAGGATTTGACATTGCAAAAAGCTTTAGCCGGAGATACAGCGGAAGCAGAATACAGATTGAATGATGCTCTGATAAAAAGAGGTCTTGCGCTATCTATTCAAAATCTTTTAACCAAAAATAGAGAAAAACAAATAGAACAAGAATTGCAATATGGTTTAGCCTTTAAAGACAATATAAATGGGCAAGATTTATATGATACTAAACAACAGGGAGCCATTACAACTTCTCAAAAATTTAGACTCGTTCGAAAAGAAGAGATGTCCGATTTAGATACCTATAATGAAAAACAACAAAATAGTGCCAAATCTCAAATCACAAATAATGATAAAATACGACTTAGCGTAGTAAATTCTTATACTGAAAAAAGAAAAGCTTTACAGCCCTTAAAAGATGAGGAAAAACAATTAATGAAATTATATGATGTTTACTCTCCTTATTTAGATGCTTTAAAAAAAGAAACAAAAGAAAGAAGAGAACATGTTGAATTAATATTTAGTTCCATAAAATCAGAATACGATTTAAAAAAAGCTATTGAGGAAAGAAATGCGGCAGACGCTAAATTAATTGCTAATGATATTGTTTTAGGCTATGAAACACGAATAGACGCACAAAAGAAATTAGTGGATAGCACTCTTAAAGTAATAGACATTTCCAAAAGAGAACGAGATGCTTTATTAGTTGAGGCTACAGCAAAAGATTTAGATAAAAATAAAACAGCTTATGCTAATAAGCAAATAACTTATCAAAGATATGTAACCAATGTAGCGGAAATAAATAAAGACTATAATAATAAAAAGAAAATATCGGAGCAGCAAGCAAGCAATGATACAAATAACATTTTGGAAGAAAATAAAAATTTCTTTTTAAAAATAGAATCTGAAAAATTCGCAAAATATAAAGATGGACTTAATAAAAGAAAAGAAGCTGAAAGACAATTAACCGATTCTTTAAAAACTTATTATCAAAGCATTTCTACTGATGAAAGATTTAATCTTCAAATAAAACAAGCCGCTTTCGAACAATTGCAAAAAATAGAATTACAGCAATTAGATCTAAAGAAAATAGAAGAACTCGCCGCAGTTGATAGAAGCAAATATAATACTGAACAGGATTCGCAAATAGCTGCTATAAATGATAAATATAAAACCCAAGAAGAATTAATAAAAAAAGCATTGTCGCCAATGCAACAAATGACTAAAGAGACCATGAAATGGGTATCTTCTTTTTCAGGTGATTTCCTTTCTAAATCAGGATTTTCTACATTAAATAAAATGTTTTTTGAATTAGATAGTGCCGGGCAATCATTATTTACAAAAATGTCGGAATCATTAAAGGGATCGGGTAAAGAATGGGAATTATATTTTCAAACTTTTTCAGAAATAGGACAGGAAGCTTTTAATTTTGTTGAATCTTACAGCAATCAAAATTTCGATAATGAAAAATCACGTTTAGAGGCTCAAAAAAATATAGCTCTTGGATATGCCGGGGATAGCGCAGCAGCCAAAACTAAAATCGAGGCTGAATATCAAAAAAAACAACAGGATATCCAGAATAGAGAAAATAAAGCTAAACAAAAACAAGCTATCTTCAATATCGCTATTGATACTGCACAGGCTATTATGTCTATCTGGGCGCATTCACCAGACCCTACAGGAATAAGTCAAGGGGCCTTAACTGCAATTATTTCTGGAATAGGCTTGGCAGAAATAGCCATGGTATCCGCTCAGAAAATACCCCAATATTGGAAAGGTGGAGAACACGGAGGGGGTTTGATGATGGTAAATGATGGTGCCGGATCTAATTACCAAGAAACAATCGTAACTCCAGATGGTAAAATAATGAAACCAGAGGGCAAAAATGTTATCATGGATGCTCCGGCGGGAACTCAAATTTTTACACACGATCAATGGAATGCGCAATTAAAAAATATGCTTCAAAGCAAAGGAATTGACATGCAAAGAAATAATGCTTCATCAATAGATTATAATCGCTTTGATGAAATAATGGGCAGACACTTAGGAAATAAGACCTCACAGCATATTAATTTTGATCGAAATGGTTTTTCAAGCTATATTAGCAAAAACGGAAATATAACACGACGATCAGAAGAAAGAGGTTCGGGAATCGGAATTAAAGTATAATATGGCTAGAGAAAAGTTTTATATAGATTTTATAAGTGATGGCACAGGCAGATTATATATTGATGAGCCTATAGGATTCAATACCATGTCTTTTGATGTAATGCAAAAAGATAAAGGTTATGGTCGGGATATTTTTTTTAATTCTGGGGAAGCAATGATGGAATTCACGAATTTCAGAAATCATTATTTAGATAAATTACTTTATTATAATCATTATTATGGCTTTGAATCAAAAGCCAAATTAGGAATTGAATTCATAAACGGGGAATCTGTAATTATGGATATGGATTTTTCAACCGCCATATCAGATGATTTAGAATATTTCAAATGCAAATGCGTTGAAGTAAGCGAAGTTCAAATAGTTAAAAGAAGAGCATCTGTAAAAGTAGATTTATTTTCAAATTTAGATATTGATGGAAATACGATTACTCCAGTAATGACTTCAAATATTTTATTAAAACCTAAATCAATTATACAAACTTCTAAATGGGATCAGGTAGCCTATAATAATGTTTACAGTCGCGCACAAGGAGCTAAAACAACTAATTATGATTATGTGAATCCTTGCGCCAATATAATACAGAGCGATTTAGCCGATACCGTTTCATTCTTTGAGATAAATTCAAATTCACCACACGATTTCTATATTTTAGAAGCAAAAGATAATCTAACAGACATAAATATAAAAATAGAAGGTCTTAATTTAGCTTTCAATACCGATGTAGATACTGGAGGAGATGGATATGTTGATATGCAATTTATTGTAGGATGGGGCGATCAAAATGCCTCACTACAAGTAGGTGATACTTTATTCCATTTTGAAAAATATAAAACGCTTTTAGCTACGTATAAAACTGAAAATCAATCTTATTCATACAATAGTTTAACACAAGGTGATTTCAATATAAATATAGATTCTTTAAAAAGAGGCGATAGAATTCATGTATTATTTGTATTTAAAATAAGACAATCTTCCGATATACCCGGAAGCAGATTTGAAGTTTTTACTACTATAGAAGGAATGAAAACTACTATATCAGCATTAACTAAATCTTACTATTCCACAACAAAAGGAATTAGATTGATTGATGCTGTTAGACAAGTTTCTAAATCTATTTCGGGATTGAATGTAAATGCGCCAGTAATTGATTCCGGGAGTCAATATTATGATACTTTTCTATTTAACGGTAATTTATTGAGAGGGATTGTAGATAAACCGTTTTATTTATCATTAGATGATCTATCTAATTCTCTAAGTACCGAAATTAATGGGGATTTTGAAACAAATGAAAATTTATTTTTCGGGAAAGAAGAAGATTTCTATACCAATAATGAGATTTGGTTTTTTGATAACACACAGTTTTCAGGATTCAATAAAAAAACAAATGATCGTTTTGCCATAAATGAATTTTCTTATTTTTATAAAAATTTCCAATCCCAGAAAGAAAATGATGCTTCAAATAGTTATGATATTATACATGGGCAATCTAAAATGACTTTTTTTAATAAAATGGTCGAGAATAAAAAAGAAATAAGTATTGAATGGGTACGTGATGCTTTTATGATTGAAGAGGAAAGAAGAAAATCTCTTGAAATTGATGATCAGACAGCCACTCAAAATAGTGATACTATTTTCGCACTTGATACTATTGTTAATACGACTGATACCATTATAAAAGAAACTTCTTTATTATACCACGAGTATAAAGAATTAAATGGGAATTTGATTTTACGATCTAAAGGCGAGCCTAATTTTAAAACTTTAGGAATATCAATAAATGATAATTTTCAAATATTTGCACCCGATAACAATGCCGGGAATTACGGAATAGTCACAATAGAAAATAATTCGATAGAATTACAGCCGAGAATATTATTAGCTTTTCCTCCTCAGAAAGCTATCCCAGCAGGAAAGCCAAATGCTAATAATAATGGCGAGAGATATACTACATATCAATATATTTTAAATCACATTAAATACCCTTTAAGGAATAGGACTAATGAGGGGTTTAGTAATATAAATGGTTTAAATGGGGCTGAATCCTATTCTAATTTGCGCTATTCCAAAAAAAGAAATATTGTAAATAATTACCAATCATATTTAGCGACTTGTAATTCATATTGGAATAAGACTTTAAAAACAACCTGGTATCAGAATAATAGAGATTTCACATCTACTTATTCGGGGCTAATGACAAAAGAAGGTGAAGATTTCCTTCCTGAAAAACCTATATTAAGCCCATGGCTTTATGAGAATGCAATATTTGCTAATGTGGATTTTTCGGATTTTGCGATAATTAGAAATAAATTGAAATCTAAAAGAGGGTTTATAAGATGTATTGATAAAACTGGGAATGTAATTAAATTATATCCTAAAAAAATGAGCTATGAAAATCTATCAAAAGAATTAAATATTACGGGAGAAGCTAAATTTGAGCCTCAGAAAATGAGCATACTTACGGATAATGATAATTTCATTACTATAAATGATGAAGTAGTTATTAAAACTTTAATTTGGGAAATTATAGATCACAAAGTTTATATTTTTGATTCAAATAGACAAAGACTTTTCAATGGCGTATTTTGGAATAATGTCGCTATAAACGGGGCTTTTGCCAAAAGTGAAAAAGAGCTTACAGAATTATTAAACCTACTTTAGTATCTTTGAAAAATGATAAAGCCGATTATAAATCTTTACCGTACGACAGACGAAGCTTTTTATTTTAAAAACAGCCAATTCAATAATTTTTATATGTTTGGAGGAGTACAATTGCTTCCAAATAATCCTATTTCTTATATTCAAGTAACAAATACCCCGGATGGTATTAATTTAGAAGATTGGACCGTATTTGCTAAATCTTTATGCGGAACCAAATCAATTGATATTACATCTTCTTTTATGGTTACAGGATTGACCAATTCAGATAATGGTGATCCGCAAATAATATGGAGTTTGACAAATATTAATGCTGATTTCGATTCTGATTTAGTCTATTTAGAAATAAATCAGAGCTTTGGCGAAACTTTTTATTCAACTCCATTTTCTCTTACGGATTACCAGAATGAGAAAACTACTCAATTCCATTATAAATATAATAGATCAGATGCATATCAATCTATTAGTTTTAAATCTTGGTTCCGTCAAGAAGATGAAAAAACAGAACTTACAACTTATTATGAAACTTCAACTCAAAATACTGTAGTACAGGCCGTAAAAGTAAATGAACTTGAATTGTATAGGACTGAAACAATGAATCTTAATGATTTAAAGAATTTATCTTTATTATTAAGAAGCCCGTATCTATATGTTAATTCAATCAGAAGTTATCTTTTTGAAACAATAGCTTTTCCGAAAATAAAAGCACAAGAGAATTATGCCTCTTTTGATTTTATCCTATCATTTAACCAAAATGATAAATACGCTCCTATTATAAAAAAAGGAGATTTCTATAGTGGAGATTTTCTATCAACCGATTTTTTAATTTATTAATATAAAATATGACCAGATCAGCTTTACAAGATTTAATAGATACAGTAGCTTCCGGACAGCCTAATACGGCAGAAAAAATAAGAGAAGTATTTAGTGCTTTGGCAGATAGTGCATTTCAAACAGGCGATATTAAAGAGATTGATGTTCCGACATCTTATATTGCCGCTAATTTTGACAGTACTGGGTTGGGTACAAATGAGCGATTAGGCTGGAAAATATGTAATGGCCAAAACGGTACAAAAAACCGAGGAGGAAGAACTTCCGTAGGTTATGATCCAGATAATTTGCCCTTCAATGATTTAGGGAATACAGGAGGAGAAGAAAAACATACTTTAACTACTCCAGAATTACCAAGCCATTCTCATAATCTTAAACATTTGAACAGGAATCTAGGCCCGACAAGTACTGGTTCTGAGTGGATTTTAGATAATTCAGGAGTAGCAACTGATACAGCAGTTACAAATAATGCGGGTGGAGGATTGGCCCATAATAATATGCAACCTTATATTGTATCATTATTTATTCAAAAAATATAAGATATGCCGAATACTTTATATATTAAAAAAACAACTAATGGTTATTTTGAATTCACAGTAAATGGCGATTTTGCAAATACTATTTCTAATACCCGCAATGATTTAACTTCTATCGGAGATCAACTTCATTTCAAGACCTCAAATGGGGCCAATCTTATTCAAAAACAAGAAATATATCCATCGGATTTAACTTTAGAATATGACTCAACTATTATAAGTTCTTTCTCGACAGTTCCAGCGGTATTTAGTGGTTTAATAGATGCTGGATTTTTCGCTTGGATAATTGGCAGCGGTTCCGGTGGGGGCGGAGTAGATAAATTCGAAGATTTATTAGACACTTTCAATTATACCGGCCACAATGGAATGACTGTAAAAGTTAATGAAACTCTCCAAAGATTAGAGCCTGTTGCTTATAGATTAACCGAGAAATTCACGGATTTAGACGATACCCCCGGAAATATAATTGCCAATAAGATGGTAATTACTAATGCTGCTGGAGACGGTCTTGAATATGCAGAAATACCATCTTCGCAAGAAACAAATTTAAATTCAGTAGGGTATTTTATTTATCAAGATTTAATCACGCAAACAACACCTATTTCTTTTTCTTCCGGGACTGATACAAAAATTACAAATGACACTAACGGCACGGGTACGGACTCAAGCAATGCTCCTTTCGGGATTGCTAAAA
>Ga0193694_1000032_pt1 | contig 14859 bp, 16 predicted proteins | sample L3s1metaG_FD_160567 | JGI IMG/M metagenome (GOLD analysis project Ga0193694, IMG submission 160567) | Soil microbial communities from a riparian zone of the East river system, Colorado, United States - L3s1 | ecosystem: Environmental > Terrestrial > Soil > Riparian zone | place: USA: East River... | reverse complement strand
GCTGACGTTACAAGATGACCTTCGTTTAGTCTTAGGGTTATAGGGACTACTAGGGCTGGACTAGGGTCGATTCCATAGGGCCGGCCCTACGACTAGGGACAGCAAGAATTTCACAACATAATTTACAACAGCAATTGAGAATTACATGAAGATATTTGGAATCAAGACATGGGCGGGCATTGTGTAGGGAACAGAAGAGTTTTTTCTTTGTCGACACTCCCTCACACTATAACAAGTCTTGAGAAATGAGGGCAGGATTGAGGAATCAGCAAATAAAAAATCAACGGGCAGAAAAAACTGGTTACTCACAGGTGTAAGCAGGATCCCGCGGACAAGTGAGCGCGTCAAAAACAAACATGAAACATCAATACCGAGGCGGATCAAAATATGCGCTAAAGATAACCCCGGATGCAGTCAATAAATAAATCAAACGGAGAAATTGAAACTGGTTACTCGCAGGTGTAAGCAGGATTCCGCGGACTGCTATGTATTTCTGTTCATTCAGATAGGGCGTGTTACAGATGGCCAGGATTGAGGAACCAGAAAATGAAAATAAATGGGCAGAAAATCGGGGATATGCAGATGGAAGGGGTGTAGGGAGTGTTCCGTGAACACTCCTTGCACCTGCACATCACCGGTTTTCTGCCCATTTATTTTCATTTGCTGGTTCCTCAATCCCGGCCATCTGTAACACGCCCTATCTGAATGAACAGAAATACATAGCAGTCCGCGGAATCCTGCTTACACCTGCGAGTAACCAGTTTCAATTTCTCCGTTTGATTTATTTATTGGCTGCATCCGGGGTTATCTTTAGCGCATATTTTGATCCGTCTCGGTATTGATGTTTCATGTTTGTTTTTAACGCGATTACTTTGTTTGTGTTTGTCATACTTCGCGTAGATAACAGAATGTCTCTTTAGGCACGACTGACAATACTGTCGTCGTCAAGGGAAAAATTATATAGGACGATCTCTCCTTCACTGGTCAGGAAGGAGTTAAAAATGTTGGCATAGCATCCTGGCGTTATGTCCATTTTAGGCAAAGTGACACCACGACCATTGCGCGTTAATCTGTTCGTCGGCGACGGACAAAGTCCTGAACGGTGATATACCTTTTTTGCAAACAGCACAGTGAAATACCAACCATTTATTTTCAGTGGGCAACAGACAAATTTCTTCCATGGGATGCACATCGTGCTACCGCTAAGCAATCCAAATCCCACACATTTTTAGAAGGGTCACTTTTCAGGAACATGGACTGCAACACAGGGACGTAAAGGATATATAGTGAGGGCACGGGTGTTATACAGTAAAGGCAACAAAGGGAGGGTATAGAAAATTTCACGGAATCGGTAAAGGCGGCGATGCTCGGGCAAGAGTATATGTGTACGAATAAAGGAGGGGGACAGTGAATGGGGTATATGAAAGACCTGGCAAGATTACGATGAAGCACGACACCTATTCCCATTCTGGTTCTGATTTGACTATCAAGCGGGGTGCTGGACCGGCCGTACCGGGAGGGAGCCTTATGAACCCTTTCTTTTGCGAGGTAACCCACATTTTGTCCTGGCAGGCATGTGGAATCCAAGCGAGTTTAAAAAGCTTCTTCCAGATCTCCCTCCTGATTGCAGAGACCGTGGCCGGCTCTGCATTCTCCGCGATTCGCTTCCACTTTAAGTAGTACTGACAATTCGTGTAGTTTTGGACGCTCCCGCTCGTCTCCTCTCCACGAGGGGGGAATAGGTGATCGAATGCACGCTTCCAGTCCTCGAAATCGCCAACCTTGTAAGCGCATGCAATAAAGATATCGGAGAGCTTATTAATCATATAGAGGTCCTCCTTTCCGGAGAGGCGAGTGACTTTAGAAGCCGTCAAGTAGGATGGATTAGTGGCACCCCGAGCATTGGGAGATTTCGCGGCGACATCAAGAAGGAACTGTCGCCAAAGATGCGTGACTTGGGCGTCAATTCCACCCACCTCTCCCTGATCGTCTTCCACGTCGACCTCCATATCTGACCCACTATCGACAGCAGGTGGTGGGAGCTTATGGCCAGACGCTGCCAAATTGAAAATAACGGGCTCCGCTTCGCCGGTGAGATCGATGTAGGTCGGAGTGCTTCGCATCTTGTTCGTGACGCGTCTCTTCTGTATAACCTCCCGCGGGACAATGCCCACCTTGTAGTACTTCCTATTTATCTCATCCAAACTGCCCCCAAAGATGTACTTGAACGCTGGGAGGGTGAGAAAGGGACCTCCAGCCCTCATCCGCGGTACTTCCCCCTGCATGCGAACGCGGCGCAAGAATATGACACCGAACGGGTTGTGTGGTGCAGAACTGTCGTCATCATCACTGCCCTCTTCCTCCTCCTCCTCCTCTGCCTCACGACGACCCCTGTAGGACATTGGATAAGCAAGGACATTGGGGTCGACACCGTCGGGATCCCTCAGTGGTAAAACTGCCTGCATCAGACTACGCCATGCTGGACCGTCATCTGGGCGTGCATGGAGTCCGTTTGCCAGCCATACGCAAGCGGCGGTAAGTAGAAGAGCTTCGGGCCTGACACGGAGGACCGGTGGCCCTTCAGCTTGGGTGGTTAATGTACAACTCAGCGCTAGCGCTCTCCATGCGCGAAAGTTCCTGCGAGTTAGCGCAGTAAGAACTTTGGTTGGCTTCTGATGAGTAAATCGCTCACCACCAGTCCAACCTAGTGAATCCCAACAACGACCGTCGGATGAGTTGGTTGTTGATTCTCAGAAGGGCCGACATCGCATGTTCCATGGGTACACGAACTTCGACACGGGCGTTAGACGAGTTCTTCTCACTGGCGCTGAGGTACAACCGGAGCAGCCCTTCCATGAACTTGGCAGGTTGAGTCTGGCCCATCGCTGCCTCCATCGTGATGGCTTTGCCGTGATGACCACCTTCCGGATTGTAAGTGAGCGACTTGTCCGTTGTATACATCTGGAAATAGGCGGCTTGGTACGGTCCCTCCGCCTGAACTCCCGGCTCGATTCTACACCCGGACACCGCAGGGAGGTGGCTGACAATATCGCGAGCATACTTTGAGCTTCCGATCCTTGTGACGCGCTCGGCATGCTCGCTTCGAATCCGAAGGAAGTGCCTGACTATGTGGGGATGGGATAGTGTGGTCCACTGGAGGCATGTCTGCTGATCGCTTGTGAACTCCAGCCCGATATCGATCCACCATCGGCTGTCCTCCACAATGTGGTAAGGAAGCTTAGCCTCTTTCAGGTACTCGTCCAGGGCTTCTGCGGCGGCTTCAACCCTCGTGGAGTGCTGAGTCCCATGTTTGGTACCACGAATGGTATGTAAGAAAACGAAGCCCCGAGCCCAATGGACATCATTCAGTTCAATCGCGGACCTCAACTGGTCCCCAAGTGTCGGAACAGCCCATGCAGGGAGCATTTTCGACTGGTATGAAAAGCGCCCCGTCCGCTTTTGAGCGCGGAACATCTCAGATTCATAGTCTGGGGGCCAATCTCCGACATCTTGCGGTAAGAGTTCTGATATCGCTGGGCGAAGGACCTTCTCGTAGAACTCGGTCTTTTCTGGCCTTGAAAGCTGAGGTCCTGGCCGACCCTCAGAGGCGAGGAGAGGAAACAACACGTGTATCATATGGCGTTGATCCCAGAACCCCAATTGAAAATTTGGGATGAGGTGAATCGGTATGTCTCTTTGACGCTTCCGTCAAATTAGCCTTGACAGTTTCCCAGTTCAAGTATATTACTTACTTCTCCCTCCCCCACGGTATATGTCAGATGGATGCTCGTGGTGAGTACATCAGCTGGGTTAGGAACTGGGTAAACTGAGATCGAGGAGAGCACGACGACATTCTCCGCAATCCCGATAGCGGAATCGAAGTCGCGGGATACTTTGATGGAGTCATTCTCCTGAAGGGTATTTTGGATGGGGTCTACTATGGCTTGGTGATCGCCAGCATCCCCTGTAAGCATGAATCGGAGAAAAGGTTCCATGTTCTCATTGTGGAAGTTCGAGTGAAGACGTCTGGCCTCCTGGTTGAAAAGACCCAGGGTATACGATCTAGTAGGAAGACGAGAGTACAAATCCGCCATAGATGCAGACTATACTACCTGTTCGAAGTTGGCTGGACACCAACTGGACACCAAAGGACTTGGGGGGCACGTAAACGAAAGTTTAAAGAATGGAAGAAGCGTTGACGAAATTGGATGAGCTAAGCGAGCGCACAGAGCAACCGCCAATGAACCAGAACGCTCGGACCTTGGAGACAGCAACGTCGGGGACCCCCAACCGTCAACAAATGATCAGGGTTAGACTCAGGGTTAGTTGACGATACACACATGGTGCACATTGATTGGATGATAATGTTTCTCAGCGAGGGTTACGCATCCGGTTGACGACAAACAAGTAGGGACACCAAGCCCCAAGAGTGATGGAAGCGCCACAGAATTGAGGGGAATAGGGTCCGTGTCATGTGCAAGATAAGTGCCAGGGGGAAAAAATTGTCCGTCGATCGATGAAAATGGATATTAGGAAGGGGAGAAAGGACAGTGATATGTACGTCGGCGACGAACAGGAGGTGGAAAGTGAGCGGCAATTGGAACTGTGATGAAACATGACCACATCGAGTTTAGGGAAATAAAAACCCTAAGATGAAAATGGATATTAGGAAGGGGAGATAAGGACAGTGATATGTACGTCGGCGACGAACAGGAGGTGGAAAGTGAGCGGCAATTGGAACTGTGATGAAATATGACCACATCGAGTTTAGGGAAATAAATTACCCGTCCGCGAGGAACAGTAAATCACGCTGAACTGAGGTGTGTCCGTCGTGGACGAACAGGAGCCATAAAAATGAGGGGCAACCGGAACCATGATACGATAAGATAGGGAGTGCCACAGGATCGAGCAGAAAGAGTTTAGTGCAAGGGGGCTATGTGATATGTCCGTCGCCGATGAACAGGAAGGGAGATTTGAGCGGCAAGGGGCCCATGCCATGCATGAAACGGCGTCCGAGGTCAAGGGGTTGGTCCCGTTGATTGAATGACATGCAGTGATTAGCGGGATTTGTCTTTCACCGACGAACAGGAAGGAACATTTGCTGCCGTCGACTACGTGGGGCAATTTTCCGGCCGCCAGCGCATGAGGAATAGCATCCAGCTATGGTGTGTCCGACCGACAGCTGCCACAGGGGCGCATCGTATGGTGGTAATGGGCTGAGAGCAGGAGGAATGTTATGTCACGATCAGGATCAACTGTGCCTATCCCTAACCTGACCATCACGCATGACACGACGCATGATATGTGATGCTCCTCTAACTGTGGTAGTCCAGATTGTACATGAAGCGGATGGAATGCGGCGATTTAACATTCAAACGATGTTAATATTCTCAACGCTGAAAGGTTTACAAGACTACAGGAGCTTGAAGTATGATAATAACAGTGACCATTGCGCCCGCGCCCACCGCACCTCATGCTCTTCGACTGCGGCGGATGAAGTTCTTGAGCATGGACGTATTTGGCGAAGAATCACTGGCAGTTTGTTCCTCTAACTGAGATGGCTGACGGTGTACCGGTGGAGGAGCATGAGCACGGGGATTGGCTGAGGATTGTCCTTGGACAAATTCTGACGGTTGAGACCGCAGAGTGACAGAACCCTGAACCCGCTCTGAAAAATCAGGTGGTCGGTCTCCTGTTTCAAGCGGCGGATGTGGAACATGTTGAACATACCTTGCTGAGCGGCAAAGTGCGATCTCGCTCTTAGGTCAACTACAGATCCTGGTTTTGGGGCAAACGGATTCGGATTCCGTTTGACAGCTAAGAGGCCGTTACTATCAGTTGCACCCCCCTTCTACAGTGGCTGATAGAAAACTAACCTGGTCGAGGACCACTGATGTTGCTGTGGTGACCAGACGGCCCGTCCATTGGTAGCGGAGGTTGGCTGGGCATCTCTTCATGGGCTGGCCCGCTCTCTGCGAGTCAAGGGTTCAGTCACCTCCTGTTTCAAAGGGCAGGTGCGGAACAACGTACTTCGCTTAGCGGGAGGGTGAGATCCCTCTCTTAGGTCAATCACAGCTGGTTTCGGAGGAGCCTGTTTTGGAGCAAACGGATTCGGATTCCGTTTGACAGCTAAGAGGCCGTTACGATCAGTTGCACCTCCTCCTATAGTGTTTAATAGAAGACCAACCTGGTCGCGGTCCGCCGATCTTGCTGTGGTGACCAGACGGCACATCCATTGGTGGCGGAGGTTGGCGGGGCGTCTCTTCACGTGCTGGCCCGGTCTCTGTACATTGAACTGTCCATGATCTTTGCCCGAATGAATATAGCAGTCCTTCTTACCAAGACGTTGCGGTAGGTGAGAAACCCTCTTATTTTGAGGGCGCGCTGTCACTGACGCAGAAGGTGGGACCAAAAAGGTACGATGAGGTTCATTAGTCTTCGCTGTAGGACCTGTGCACAAGGAATCATAAGCAGCTGTAATAACGGCCCTAACATAACATATAAACACTTACGTTCCAAGGCGCGGGGGTGCCCCTTCATCGCCGGGGGCGCATATGGGAGAGCCGTATCCGCAGCATTGCTGGTAGGCTGGGTAAGCCCCGAGACTGGAAAGAAATCAGGGCGTCATGAAACCAGCGTTCGTAAATGTAACAGCGTACCGGCGGTGCTGGAGATATCCTCCGTATCAAGGGCCACTTCAAATTCAGGATAAGTAGGACTTCAGAGCACTTGAACGTCGCTCACCATTCTCAGATCTTGCTCGCTTTGACGCAGGACGCTCACTCTCTTCTTCTGAGGATGATAAACCTTCGAACCGCAAAGGCGAATCAGCGCCTGTGTTTGAAGCCTTGATTTCAGTGACCGCATGAAAATGTAACAACAGTACACGTACCTGGTGAACCACGAGGGTCCTGCATTGAGGGAGCTGCAGCTACGATAAGTAATCTGAATCTACTCCGGGTCTGAACCTACCATTGGAGTAAAGGGAAGACACGTCGGAGGCATGTGCCAAGCCAGGATCGGAAGACTCGACGAACGGACTCGAAACATACATTTCGGACCCAAGCGACGACGACGCCATTGAGACGTCTGAAAAATTGTGCTGGTGATAAAATTGTTCTTGTGGCGATTCGGTGGGCAGAGTTTGTTGAATGTTCAGCTGGCCGGGTTCACCGGCTGAAACAAAAAAGATGTCGGCGAGGGCGACGAGTAGTGGGTGCGCTATCACAGACGAACCTTCTGAAGCCGCCTCCCCCGCTTTCTTCTCGGATTTCTTCTTCCCCCCTCGTCCTCTCTTGGTTGACTGCTGAGGTCTAAAGTCGTCATCGTCGTCGTCATCCCCACCTAACAGTGCAGTGGGGTCGTCCCACACTTTACCGCTTAGGAGGTCTCTGAGTTCTATGGAGAGGGGTCAGCAATTTATCACGGACGGTGGACAGCATCACATACCTTGACCCAGCTCTTTGTTCACAAAGGCCTCAAACATGTCGTGTTTGCCACGAGCCATATCACTCATCAATAAATCTGAAGAGTCCCCTGCTAAGAGATGGATGGCCTTCACCGTCAGCTTCTGGGGCTGGCGGTGGGCACGCCCCCTAATTTGCTGCTCATCCTGGGCGCTCCATGGTTGGCTCTAGAATGAAGGCTATTCTCAGCAGACATAGAACAGGATAACGACCAACTTGCCAGGTATATGACGATATCCGCAATGGAAAGATTCAAACCCGCAGAACCTACACTTGAGAAGATCAAAACCCTCGGCCCATCTTCCTTGTAAAACTCTTGGACGGTTTGGTCTCTCTTCTCAAAACTCATACTGCCGTCGATGGATAGACAACTGATCCCGTATAATTGTAGCACCTTGAAAACGAAAATCAATCAGAGAGGGACAGATATAGTGCGGAAGAACATACATTTATCAAGATGCCAGTCATCGACGGAAACTCAGAGTATATTAAGACTTTCCTCTTTCTCGCTCTAGGCAGACTAGGAGGAAGAGGAGGGAAGTGCACATCTCCGTCCACAAATTCCACATCAGGAATTGCGTCATCGGATAAGTAGTGTTGACAGACGCGGGCGCAGGTGTCCATCTTCGTGGATTTCATGGGCTCCCATTGCGCCAAAGAACGAAAGGTCGGAATTTTGTGTCCTTGGTCTGCATCCGTGGCAAAGCAGACTGCGGTCCGGTATTCATGATAGAACTTCTGCAGAGACAAGTTACAGTGAAGGTTACGGTAAAGCCAGACAGACTCACCTTAGTCAGAAATTTGCCTCGTTCGTTTGCAGATAATACGCTGTGGGGAGGCTAGTGAGTATGATGGGGAGAAGCTGCACATGATAACAAACCTAGCCTTCGCTTCCTCCGCTCTCTCAGAAATGATGTTGGTCTCGCGTGAAGTGAGCCTAAGGACGCCCATGATGGTCTTGTGTGGAGGAAGATTAAGCAGCGTCTGGTCCCTCCAGTTGCGGCTGTCGGTTGTGCGTCGTAAGATGTGGCCTGTGAATTGCTTCTGCATCCGCCGTACGGCCGGAATTTGCACCATCCGCAAGGACTGTCCATCGTCGTCTGCCTTCTTGGCCTTCCGAATAGCAGAGGCATCTTCCTTCTCTTCGTTCCATGAGCTTTGCGTGAGGAAGGTGGGAACCCCCAACAACCGCCCCATCGACGCGATATCCTGGATGAAATCAGTCACCACCTGGTCATATTTCGTACAGTAGGAAGCTTACCCTGGGCGATGTGAGTAGAGGAGTACCTGTGAGACCAAAGCGAAAGATTGCTTGCTGAAATAAGCGTAAAGCCCCAAAGTACTTGACGCCAGGGTTACGCAGTTCGTGCATTTCGTCGATGGTCACGGTTAGATAGCGCTGATGGAACATGGAACCCTCCTTGATCTGTCGCTTTGCTGGAGGTAGTTCCCAAGGAGCCTTGCCCTTTCCTCGCACCGACTTGTAGAACCGCTTCATTTCATTCTGTAACGTCTAACGCGGAGGATTAGCCTATGAAAGTTCACAATTTCAGACATTACACGCTTACCGGCATAGTCGTCAAGATGATTTTGTTCTCCGGGGATTGTCGGGAATGAGCAAAAGGGCCAGAAGCACTCCAGAATTCCTCGTTGCCAGATTTGGGGCAGTCATAGAGGAAGATGTCGATGCTTTTCGGACGGAAGAGGGTTCTGACTTCCTGCACCCACTGAGATCGTAGAGTTCCAGGCACGACGATGAGATGAGGAAGGGATTCGATGTGATTCTTGTCTTTTACAAACGGAAACTCGTCTGTGCTTATCCTCAGTATGGTGCCCATTGTCATGCCAGCAAAGTATACGTACGTAGCATAGGCGGACGAGCTTTGTCCTTTTTTTGAAGTGCGATAACTTGATTTATGAACGCGATGGTGGAAATAGTTAACGCGGTCTTTCCCAGTCCGACCTGGTCACATATCAACATGCCCGTACAATGGTCAGGGTCCGCCTTCCTGGAAAACGTATTGCGGACGATAGAGTGGATACCTGCCAGTTGATGCCAGTGTAGCTGCAGCTTCTGGAAGGGTGCGGAAGAGGATGCAGAAGTGTGAGGAGAGGGCACAGCGGCATGAGCAGAGGATATCGAGGCGCCAGCAGAAGATGCTGAGGCTCTAGTGGAGGATGACTTCTTGGAAGAGACGTGGAGATCCCAGGGGGTGGTACCGGAGGAATAACGTACGGCGTTAAACTGGTAAGGGAGGTTATTCTTGGTAAAGCCGAGCCGCTTCGCCAGGACGCCGGGGTCCAGCTTGGCCTCTGCTTCCATTCCCAGATCGCCTTTGGTGACGTCCTTGAGGTCGAAGGACAGCAACCCTTCGACAAGGGGGGGAGGGCCGGAATCATCTTCGTCAGCGCCCAAGTACTCCTCATACACTCTCATAAGGTCCTCCAGGTCGCCTTCAGTTGCTAAGCCCTCGAAGGCCTTCCTACTTTTCTGCGGCAGCCCTAAGCGCGTAATCAATTTATGGGTAGAGATAGGGAATGAGGGTGATATACCTTGGCGTTTGGAAGACGCCGACTTCTTTACTTTCGCGCCCAAACTCTCCATTATATCGCTCAGCTCTGCCAGCATGTCCTCCGCCTTTTTCACATCCTCTGCCGTCCCAATGACCGAGGCGGTATCACGCCACTTTGCCACCGCCTTGATGACCACATGGAGCTTTGCTTTCGTAGGGTTTTCAAGTTCTGTAGAAAGATTATTTAGATGAAGACGTGGGCGACAAGGAACGGATTGACATACTGTTGAACGCCTCCACGGCGGCCTGCTCTATTTCAGGGAGGCGTGCCTTGTCTCTATTGAACCGAACGCGGATCGTAGCCCAGGAGCGTTGGATAATAGAAGTTGTGGGACGTCTGAGAAGGAAGGGAAGTCGATCCGATCCAGAAAAGGCTTCTTCGCCGAATAACTGCAGAGCTACGTCGTCAAGGATAATGGGAATATAAGTACCCGCGTCGGGCCAGACGTCTCCCGATCCTTCCGTGGCAGCGATGGTGAGAGGGTAGCAGCCAGCATCATGGAGAATGGTGACGATGGAGTTGTGGATGCCCCATTTCGCCCAATTGCTATTGACCCAGCTGTTCCATTTCGAACGCCCAGGGACAACTTGGCCACTGCTGGAATTAACTGAAAACTTGATCCTCTCGTCTGGTGAGAGTTGATGGTATTGGTAGAAGTAGGATTGAATCTCCTGCGCCTCGCGCCGAGTCCAACCCTTCGGAAGCTGGGCGTCGTCGGTGGGGAAAAGGCCATGCTTGACCCCGGTAATCTCTTGCCATCTGGGCCAGCACCAAGGTGCACCGTTATATGCGTGAAAGGAGATGAGGGCACTAGCGGCCGTGTGCGTGGGCATATTGGGAATGGATGAGCAAATTTGCACCAGACGGAACGCAACAGAGGTGGGATTGGAAAACTAGGTACATAAAACCAGTTATGATATAAGTCTCGTCCTTTGCACTCTACTAACGGGCCACGATAAGACTTGAAACGAGATGCGGGGTTACTCAGATAGAATTAGGAAACGCAGGAGGTGGGGCACCACAAAAACGGGTTGCAGAAAATGGAAATATGGAAGAGATTGAATGAGATGCGTAGATGTGGCCCAAGTTGGTTAGGTGGTGGTGGCGGAGAGATTGTGAACGTGGCGTTAGTGACCAGGAACAAGACGGCAAGGGGATAAATCTGAAATGTAGATGGGGCAGGGCGCCATGCGTAGCGTTAGACCATAGACCATAGTGCGGTTGGGAACGGAAAACAACTGAAAGCATACTATCAGTACAGATCATGGCAGTGGACGGTGTTTGTCTTACGTTCATATGTGGTGAAATGTGTTTGTCGCGGACGAACAGAAAAAAAAAAACCGCAGTAAGGGGGGCCGAGCTGAATTGTGGAGAGGGTAAAGCGGCAGGGTCGGGCGAAAAGGGAATGATGCCTTGAGGGTGATATTGATTGGACGATAGGGCAAGGGGGTTGTAAAAATGTGTCCGTCGGCGACGAACGGGAAATAAAAAACACCGCCCTATGTCAGGCGTCGATGGATCTGTAATCAGGTCCGCGAGATGAGTTCGTCTCCGACGAACGGTGAACGGCCGAGTACTCGAATCCAGTTTGCCCAGAGATAACTCTTTGGCAACCAGCGGTCCCTATACGATTCACGGTCAAATACGAACCTGCCTGGAGATAACTCCAAGGCAGGAGGAGTTGAGAGGGATGTTGAGGTGTTGGAAATGGACTCGCAGGGTTGATCCAGGCCGGTCTCAGGTCAAACGGACGCGGGGCTAGAATGCATAAGGGTGAGGATCTCATGCAGTCAAATAGAATGAACATACCGCGGTGAGGGGAGACGGGACCAATAAGCACACTAAGCTCATGAAGGGAAACCGGCGGGTTTGCATTCCTCAGGTGGACGACGTGGGTAGCAGGCGACGATGACTAGGGCCCGATGAACGTGAACGCGTCATCATGACTAAGTCAGCCATGACGTTACCTTATTTGTTCAACCATCACGCCACAACATTATGTATTTGTTTGTTCTTATCCAACACATACAAACGCCGTCACTCTACTAATTGGGCACCGTCACGCCATCACTCCCGTTTTCGGACAACTGCTATCACGCCACGTCACCCGATCACAACTCGACTCTGATCACTCGCTCAACTCGCTCTGAACTCTCGCCAGTCCTCTGTAGGTAAGTCGTACGCGTTGATTGGCGGTTACTAATCCGCCGTTCGTTCAGGACTCTCACCAACGCCTTCCTCGGTGCCCTTGATTCTGAAGGAGTTATCTCCACAGAATCCTACATAGACGGTTACTGTGGGTTATCCCAAGTAACTACGACTCAGGTTACTTGCGAATCTCCGCCTCCCCCCCATACATAGAAACACCAATCTGACAGCATCACGCCGTCACTTCCCTTTTCAATCCATCACGCGATCCGCAAACTCTAACCGCTTTTGGAACGATCGCCATCACGCGACTGACGCGCTTTACTTGGGATGGATTTCACCTTTGTTGATGGCATGTCCGAGGGAAGCAATAAGGGAAAACGGACCAGGTAAATTGATTTTTCCACTGCCATTGAGACCGTACAGTTCGAATGCGTTTAGGGCCACCTCGCCAACTGATGAAGCTAGGTTGGCTAAGAAACGAGCTATGGCCGCCGCCCGGAGTAAAAAATACCGCGAAAAGCAAAAAGAAAGGTTGAGCGCTGCTTCAGGTAGCAATGCCGCCCCGGAGCTCAAACCCACCACGAGCTACCCGGATCTCAAGCTCAGCACGAGCTACTCGGACAAGGCGATTTCTGCCGAACCCATACCCACTCGTGGTTTCTTTTCGGAACAGTCTCTCCTCGACGACGTCCTTGGGGTCGAACTTCTGTCCCATACACCCACTGTGACTTGGTTCAACAACACATTGAGGACGGTTGTACCCTATCTCGCTGACGGGGAAAAAAACTTACTCTCGGAGGTCAGTCAATTCCCTGCCTCTCTCCCCACACGAATAACATTCCTTAGGATGAAAGACGTGTCCGCGAGATGGCCCGGGATGCCGAGACCCCTGAAAACTGTCCCTGGATCGTGACGCTTCAAGACCGCGAACATAACAGTGCTTCACTGAGGGTGGCAATCCGTTCTGCACTCTCGCGGGGGCACACTGTCATCTTAAGCGGCTACCCGATCGAATCGATCCCCTTCACTACTGAGGCGTTAGAAGAAGAACTTGCGGTACTACCTGAGAGGGTTCTTGCCGTCCATGGTTCGTCCTCTCTAGTCTTATAAATATGTTGAAACACTGCTGAATTTTCACTGGCAGACATCCATAAGAGAGCGGTAGACTATGGCCGTTTACATATGAAGCGAACCACAACCCAGTTTGTCCAGTCGGCATATGAGACGGACAAAGTCCAGATGGTTCTAGATTTAGGCCTAGTAGATGGCCACCTCCCTCATTTCATGCGGTAGGTCTAGTAACATTTAACCCGCCGCACTTGATTTATCTCTTCTCTCCTTTCAGGCATATTGATGACTCAGCTGTAGCTTGGGCTAGCCTCAAGGAATCCAGCTACAAGAATTCCATACCTCTCGATATCGTTCACGCTCGCTCTTGGGGACTTCTTCACCATGCGGGCTGCCACACATTTGCCCACCATGACGCTGGCGGTTTTTGTACAATCGCCGCCGTACGCGCAGGTTGCAAGATTTGGGGTGTGCTACGGCCCCATGGTTATGAAGAGGCTACGTCACGAACTGCCCTGGAGACCATGGCTGGTGACAATTTCACCCGAACAGAGAACAATGACCATGAGCTTGACTATGGGTATGCCAAAGGTGCGCAAGTGTTCGCTGTGGCTGCCAAGCCAGGGGATATCATGTGAGTGGGTTTTCTGGTTGCAGAATGTACCATGAATAAAGTGTTTCGATAGAATCATGCCCCCGGGAACTTGGCATGAAGTTTTCACTCCAATTCGCTCTGTGGTCACCGGGGGCCATTTCGTTTCTTATGACACTCTTCACCTCATGGAGCAATCAAGGAGGTGCGACAAGAAGATAGGAGCATTTGTCACCAACAACGAGCACACAATTTATCCGACTCTAGTGATGCTCACGTTGCAACTACCACATATCCACGGTCGATGTGAGTAACTCCTTTTCTAACCCTTTGGTTGCAAGCTTATAATAATCATAGCTTTCTACTCCAAGTCGCTAGCGGCCCTATCCCGCATGATTTTGAAGCCAGCAGATTACGCCGATGAAGCCAGCCCAAAAAACAAGGATGCAGCGGCCACTAACATCGTCAAACACCTACAGGAGGCATTTTCATTAAAAGAGAAGAAGAAGGAGGATTTTCTGTTTGAGGGGGAAGGTAGCTGGATGCACCCAGGGGAGCCCTTGTACGTATATGATAGTTTGCGCTATTTCCGTTAGAAGAAGTATTTCATTAGAAGAAGTATTTCATTTTACATTTGATCGTTATTCTATCATGTCCGTGAACATAATATAATTCTCAGAAAAAAGATTACTTTTGAAAAGGAATCTTGAAAAAACGGTTGAAAGGTCAGTAATTTAAAGGGGAAGCATGATATGGGCAACGTCAGAAGTCAGTGCTACACTATTTTTAACCAGGGGAACTTAACGTGACGGAGGGCCAAAAACCTGTACGTCACAGACGAACACATTTTCAGTAAACGTAAGGTGCCATGTTTGGCAAAGGGGAGGGATGCTATACCTCGTTCCATTGCGCCAAATCCACGTTCAAAGTGGTTGGACCACAAGGATCAGATGAGCAAGACCGTGTCCTTATTGACGATTATGCTCCTAGTAAGGCTGTGGTGGCAAA
>Ga0193694_1000030_pt1 | contig 15010 bp, 12 predicted proteins | sample L3s1metaG_FD_160567 | JGI IMG/M metagenome (GOLD analysis project Ga0193694, IMG submission 160567) | Soil microbial communities from a riparian zone of the East river system, Colorado, United States - L3s1 | ecosystem: Environmental > Terrestrial > Soil > Riparian zone | place: USA: East River... | reverse complement strand
TGCACAGACCGCTAGGTCGACGGCGCGGCGGCCACCGGCACCCGGTCGAACTTGCCGAACTGCGGGCGCAAAATCAGCAGCATGAACAGTCCGGGCAGCGCGCAAACCAGACTCAGGACAAAATACGTCGGCCAGCCGTAGTCCGCGGCGACAAACCCGGCCAGCGGACCAATGAATACGCGTCCGGCGGAATCCAGCGCGCTGAACACGGCGTACTGGGTCGCGCTGAAGCGCCGGTCGCACAATGCCATCAGCAGCGCGACAAACGCGCCGGTACCCAATCCCGACGTCAGATTCTCGGCGCCGACCGCAACGATCAGCGCCGCGAAGCCGTGCCACCCCAGCGCGATCGCCAGAAACCCGAGTGCGCCGAGGCCCTGGAGGACGCCGAACACGAGCAAGGCGCGCCATAGCGGCCAGCGCTCGAGCAGCAGTCCGCCGGCGAACGCGCCGACCAGAGTCGCACCCAGTCCGAAAACCTTGTTGACCCAGCCGACATCACTCAGCGCGTAGCCGGCGCCGCGCAGCAGGAACGTGCTCGACAGGCTCAACGCAAACGCATTGCCGAGTTTGTATACAAGTATCAGGACCAGCCAGTGCCAGATTTGCGTCCGGCCCAGCAACTCGCGCACCGCTTGCAGATAGGTATCCAGGAGGCTCTTGCCGGACGGTGGCGTGAGCTGCTCCGGCGCGATTGCCGTGCCGATCAGGCCGATGCCCATCAGGACCGCCATCGCCAGGTAGGCGAAACGGAAGCCGGCGTAGTCGGCAAGGATCAGGGCCAAGCCTCCCGACACGACCATCGCGGCGCGGTACCCGGCCACGCCGAAGGCAGCGCCCAGACCGCGATCCTGCGGAAGCAACTGATCGGCGCGGTAGGCGTCGACGGCTATGTCCTGCGTGGCCGAAAACGCGGCAAGCAGCATTGCCAGGAAGGCGATGGCCAGCAGCGACGTGGAGGGCGACAGGCCGGCGATCCCGACGAGCGCGGCAATGATCGCGATCTGCATCGCGAACATCCAGCTGCGGCGGCGGCCAACGCCAGGCAGCGCGTAGCGGTCGACCAACGCGGCCCAGAGGAACTTGAACACGTAGGCGAACGCGACCAACTTGAGCACGCCGATCGTCTTGAGGCTGAGCCCACTGACGGCACACCACGCCTCGAGCGTCGATGCCGACAGCGCCAGCGGCAGGCCGGAAGAAAAACCCAGCAGCGTGATCGCGGTCAGCGTACGTGCGCGCTGCTTGCCATCCGGAGTGAACATCAGGCAATCGGAACCATGACGCTAGCGCCGCTTCGCGCGCGATGGCGCCGGCAATTCATCGCTATAGTCGACCGCATACGGCGCATGATCGGAAAACCGCGGCGATGGCGTGATCGCACAGGTCTTGAGCCGGGCGCGCAGCGCCGGCGAAACGATCTGGTAGTCGATGCGCCAGCCGACGTTGTTGGCGCGCGCCGCGCCGCGGTTCGACCACCAGGTATATTCGACCGCGTCGGGTTTCAGCGCGCGGAAACTGTCGACCCAGCCGCTCTTGAGCAGGGCGTCGAGCCAGGCGCGCTCCTCGGGCAGGCAGCCGGAGTTCTTCTGGTTCGAGGTCCAGTTCTTGATGTCGTTGCGCGTGTGGACGATGTTCCAGTCGCCGCAAATCACGTACTCGCGGCCGCTGGCCAGCCATTCGGCGAAGATCGGCGCGATCCAGTCCATGACCTTGAACTTGAACTGCTGGCGTTCCTCGCCGGAGGAGCCTGATGGCACATACAGCGAAACGACGCTCAAGTTGCCGTAACGCGCTTCCAGGTAGCGCCCTTCGTCGTCGAACGGCGCCCAGCCGAGCTTCGTGCGCACCTCGTCGGGTTCGCGCCGGGAATAAATCGCGACGCCGCTATAACCCTTCTTCGTCGTCGCATCGCGGTAGAAACAGTGGTGACCGTCGGGGCGGAACGCCGGATCCGAGAGCTGATCTTCCTGCGCCTTGGTTTCCTGCAGGCAGACGATGTCGGCCTTCTGTTTCTTCAGCCACGTGAAGAAATCCTTGTTCGCCGCGGAGCGGATGCCGTTGGCGTTGAAGCTGATGATGCGCATTTGAGGGCTGAGGGCTGAGGGCTGAGGGCTGAGAGCTGAGAGCTGAGGGCTGAGAGCCTAGCCCATTTTGCGGCACTCCTGCGCATCATGCGGTTGTGCATTGCGCGCGACTCTGCGTTTGGGCAACCTAGCCCTCAGCCCTCAGCCCTCAGCCCTCAACCATGCAACCCTATCAACGCGACTTCCTCGAACTGGCACTGCAACGCAGCGCGCTGCGTTTCGGCGAATTCACGCTGAAGTCGGGACGGATCAGCCCGTACTTCTTCAACGCCGGCCTGTTCGATTCGGGCAGCGCGCTCGCGCGGGTCGGGCGAGCCTATGCCCACGCCGCGATCAGTTCGGGGATCGGGTTCGACATGCTGTTCGGACCGGCCTACAAGGGCATCGCGCTGGCGGCTACGACGGCGATTGCGCTGGCCGAAACCCACAACCGTGACGTGCCATTCGCCTTCGATCGCAAGGAAGCCAAGACGCATGGCGAGGGCGGACTGCTGATCGGCGCCCCGCTTCAGGGCAATGTCCTGATTGTCGACGACGTCATCACGGCCGGTACCGCGATCCGGCACTCGCTGGAACTGATCCGCGCGCAGGGGGCCACGGCAGCCGGCGTGCTGATCGCGCTGGATCGCCAGGAGCGCGGCCAGGGATCGTTGTCCGCCGCACAGGAAGTGCAGGCGGAATTCGGCATTCCGGTCATCGCCGTGGCGCGCCTGGACGAGTTGCTGCTTCTGGTCGACGAGATGGCCGAACTGCAGGCTCATCGCGCGGCGTTGCAGGCCTACCGTCTTCGCTACGGAGTTGCCGCTTGAGGTCCTCCGCCTGCAACCATCGCGGCCGTCGCATATACTGGACAGCGAACTCACCGCTAACTTGGCCGCACTGTTGCTGGCGATGGCCACGGGCTCGGCCTGCCTCGCCGCGCCGCACCACAAGCAGTATCGCTGGTCGGACGCATCGGGAAACCTGCATTACTCCGATACGCTGACGACGGATGCAATCCAGGCCGGCTACGACATCATCAACGACAAGGGCCTCGTACTCAGGCACATCGATCGGGCCAGGACCGATGCGGAGCGCGCCGAAGCCGAAACCGCGGCAGCCGCCGAGACCGCCGCGAAACTCGAGGCCGACCGGCAGGCCGAAGCCGATCGCCGGCTATTGGCGGCGTTCCCGACGGAAAAGGAGCTGGTCCGGGCGCGTCAGGCACAGGTCGACAGCCTGGAGCAGAGCATCCTCGCAGCCACCAACAGCCTGAGCGGCCAGGAACAAGCGCTCAGTGACAATCTCGGACATGCGGCCACGATCGAGCGCAGTGGCAAGCCCGTTCCGGCGGACCTGACCAAGCAGATCGAAACGCTGCGCAAGAGCGCCGAATCGCTGCGCCACTACATCGAGCGCCGCAAGAAAGAAAAGGTCGAAGCGGCGCAGAAGCTCGAAACCGATGTCGCGCACTATCGCGAGGCCCGCGAGCGCAGGGACTCCGGTCAACTCTGAGCCGCCCGCTGGAAGGGCCTTTCCTTAGAACGGCAGCGTCAGGTTCGGATCCAACGCCAGCAACTGGGCGCGGAACGCCGCCTGGATGCGCAACAGCGCATCTTCGTTGTCCGCATCGAAGCGCAGCACCAGCACCGGCGTGGTGTTCGACGCGCGAACGAGTCCCCAGCCATCCGGCCAGTCGGCGCGCACGCCGTCGATCGTCGTGATGCGCGCGCCTTCGAACTTCGATTTCTGCTGAAAGGTTTCGACGAAGCGGTAATGTTCGCCTTCCTCCATGTCGATCTTCAGTTCCGGCGTACTGATGCCCTTCGGCAGATCATCGAACACGTCCTGCGGTGACCGTCCCTCGACATCGCTCGCGACGATTTCCAGCAGCCGTGCCGCGGCATAGATGCCGTCGTCGAAGCCGTACCAGCGTTCCTTGAAGAAGAAATGGCCGCTCATTTCTCCGGCCAGTTCGGCGCCGGTCTGGCGCATCTTCGACTTGATCAGGGAATGTCCGGTTTTCCACATGATCGGACTGCCGCCGGCTTCAAGGATCAGCGGCTGCAGTTTGCCCGTGCACTTCACGTCGTAGATGATCGCCGCGCCGGGATTGCGCGAGAGTACGTCGCGCGCGAACAGCATAAGCAGGCGATCCGGATAGATGATTTCGCCGGACGGCGTCACCACGCCGAGGCGGTCGCCGTCACCGTCGAATGCCACGCCGACATCGGCCTTGAGCTGCTTGACCGACATGATCAGGTCCTGCAGGTTGCGGGCGTCGGACGGATCCGGGTGATGATTCGGGAACTTGCCGTCGACCTCGCAGAACAGCGGCGTGACCTCGCAGCCGATCGCTTCGAGCACGGCCGGTGCGATCGCGCCGGCGATGCCGTTGCCGCAATCCACGACCACCTTGAGCTTGCGTTCGACCTGAACGTCGCCGGCGATGCGTTCGAGGTATTCGTGTTGCACGTTCATGCTCTGCAAGCCGCCGCTGCCGGTCTCGAACCGGCTCTCGCTGATGCGTGCGTACAGGTTCTGGATCGCGTCTTCGGACAGCGTCTCGCCGCCGAGCACGATCTTGAAACCGTTGTAGTCCGGCGGATTGTGGCTGCCGGTGACCATGACACCGGAGCCGGTATTCAACTGGAACGTCGCAAAGTACAGGACCGGCGTCGGTGCGGCGCCGATGTCGATGACGTCGCAGCCGGTGCTGCGCAGTCCTTCGATCAGCGCGGCGACGAGCTCCGGGCCGGACAACCGGCCGTCGCGCCCGACCGCTATCTCCTGAAGACCGCGCGCGCGCGCTTCGCTGCCGATCGCGCGGCCGATCAGGCGCGCGACGCCCTTGGTCAGCGTCTTGCCGACCACGCCGCGGATGTCGTAGGCGCGGAATATGCTGCGATCGACGAAGATGTCGCGGTCCGCCGCTTCCTTGCCCGGTGCTGCGGTTTTTGCCTGCAGGGTCGCGACTTTGGCAGCCAGCGACGGCGCCTGTGCCGGTACCTGGGCCAGCACCGGCGCCGGCGTGATCTTGCGCAGGAAAAACAGCCTGCCCACACGCGCCCAGCCCACCTTGCGCACGTACCAGAGAAACAGGCCGATGCCGAGCGAGCCGATCGCCAGGGTCAACACCACCCACAGATTGCGGCTCACCAGGATCGGCAACTCGACCTGCGCGCTGGCGATGCGGAACATGCTGTCCGCGATCGGGTCGCCCGGATAATTCAGTGTGCTGACGTTGGTGCTGCCGATACTGTCCAGCAGCAGGTCGCCGCGGCCATCACCCTGCCGCAGGTCGATGCGGACCGACGACAACGACTGCTGGCGGAAAACCTGCAGCAGCGGATCGATCGGCAGCTGCACGTACACGTAACCAGTCAGTTGCTTGTCGCGGTCAGCCGGCGACGCCAGCACGAGGACGCGTTTCTTGTCGCTGCCAACCTGCGATTGCAGCGGGCCGGCGCGCTGCTGGCGATGCGCCTGCACGAGCATCGCGGCTTTTGCGTATCCGAACTTGGCGAAATTGCTGGTCAGGACGTCACTGAGGTCCGGACGAAAGAACTCCGCCGAAATCAGTTCCGGGATGTCCTGCTTGAGCGCGACAGCGGCAGCTTGCAGCGCGTCGGGCGTCGGGGTTGCGAGAATCTTGGCGACCGAAGCGCTGTCGGCGCCCTGCTGGACGCGCGCGCGAATTCTCGCGACTTCCTCGCCAAGCTGGCGCACTTCCCAGGTCTTGACCAGCTCGGCCTGCCTGGTCGCGGCGCCCTGGCTGAGGATCAGCCACGCTTGCCAGGAAAAGAACAGGCCGATCAAGGTCAACACCGTCGCCGCGACAAACTCGGTCAGATGTTCGTCCTGGCGCGCCTTCTCCGCAATGCCCGAAAGCATTCGCCGTGGTGCCCTGCGCTCGCGTGCCGTGTTGCCGTCGCCTCGATTCATGCGTGACGCCAAGCCTCCATCGTTTCTTTGCGTGGGGACCGGGAATCAGCCGACACCGGAATGACCAAAGCCGCCGCTACCACGCTGGCTCGCGGCAAACTCATCCACAACGCGAAATTGCGCGTGCGCCACCGGCAGGAAAACCAGTTGTGCGATTCGATCCCCCGGCGCAATGGTATAGGCCATCGAACCGCGGTTCCAGCAGGAAATCATCAGTGGCCCCTGGTAGTCGGCATCGATCAGGCCGACGAGATTGCCAAGCACGAGACCGTGCTTGTGACCAAGTCCCGAGCGCGGCAGGATCACGGCGCAGTAACCCGGATCACCGATATGGATCGCTACGCCGGTGGCGACGAGCGAGGATTCTCCGGGCTGCAGCGTCAACGGCGCGTCAATGACGGCACGCAGATCCATGCCCGCCGAGGCGGGCGTGGCGGGTGCGGGGAGGGGAATAGCCTTGCCAACGCGCGGATCGAGAATCTTCAGTTCGACGTCGATCATCGTGCGCTGCGCCGTTTCGGCGTCGAGCCGCGCTTGCGTGCGGCAAAGCATTCGGCCACGCGCGCGATCAGCCGCCGCGCGATGACCTGCTTGTCGTCGCGACCGAGGTGCTCGGAACCGCCGGGCCAGAACAGCAGAAGCTCGTTGTCGGCGCAGTCGAAGCCGGCGCCGTTGTCGACGCGGTTGGCGGCAATCAGGTCGAGGTTCTTGCGTGCCAGCTTGGCGCGCGCGTACTTTTCCAGGTTGTCCGTTTCGGCGGCGAAGCCGACCAGCATCGGCCGCCGCTTGAGCGCGCCGATTTCGGCCAGGATGTCCGGGTTCTCGTTCAAGGTCAGCGTCAGCGACGAGCCCTGCTTCTTGATCTTGTGCGCGGCCGTTTCGCCGGGCCGGTAGTCGCCGACTGCCGCCGCGGAAATAAAAATGTCGCTTTGTGGAATATGCTGCATCACCGCGGCGCGCATGTCGCGCGCGCTGCGCACGTCGTTGCGCTCCACGCCGGCGGGCGTGGGCAGGTGCACCGGGCCGGCAACGAGCCGCACCTGCGCGCCCTGCTCGGCCGCGGCCCGGGCAACGGCAAAGCCCATGCGCCCGGAACTGCGGTTGCCGATGAAGCGCACCGGATCGATGTCCTCGTGCGTCGGTCCGGCACTGACCAGCACCTGCAGACCGGACAGCAGTTTGGGCCCGTGCAGAGCCGCGATCTCGGCAACGATCACGTCGGCTTCGAGCAACCGGCCCGGTCCGAATTCGCCGCAAGCCTGGCTGCCGGCCGCGGGGCCGAGCACGACGACGCCGCGAGCGCCCAGCGTCGCAACGTTGTCCTGCGTGGCCGGGTGCGCCCACATCTGCTGGTTCATTGCCGGAGCAACCGCGACCGGGGCGGCACTGGCCAGGCACAGGGTTGTGAGCAGGTCGTCGGCAAATCCATGCGCCAGGCGCGCGATCAGGTCCGCGCTGGCCGGGACGATCAGGATTTGCTGCGCCCAGCGCGCCAGTTCGATATGCCCCATCGCCGCTTCGGCCGCCTCGTCCCACAGTCCGGTTCGGACCGGCTGCCCGGACAGCGCCTGAAACGTCAGGGGCGACACGAAGCGCGCCGCGTTTTCGGTCAGCACGACGCGCACCTCGGCGCCGGCATCGCGCAGCCTGCGCGTCAGTTCGGCTGCCTTGTAGGCGGCGATGCCGCCGGAGACGCCAAGCAGCACGCGCAGATTGGCCAACGCCAACTTACCCATGTAGGAATTCCACCGACAGACGAATGCGGCGATAGCTTACCGGAATTCGCGCCGTTTCCGGCTGCTGCGAGCGCTGCGGCGACGTCAGAATGCGGCCATGAGCATCCGGGACTGGCCCGCAGAAGAACGGCCGCGTGAAAAACTGCTGGCACGAGGAGCAGCGGTGTTGTCCGACGCCGAATTGCTGGCGCTGTTCTTCGGCTCCGGAAGGCGCGGCCGTACAGCGGTCGATCTTGGCCGCGACCTGATCGGCGCGCACGGCGGGATCAAACCGCTGCTCGACCTCGATGCGGCCGCGCTCGGCGGCCAGCCCGGCGTAGGCCCGGCTACGGCAAGCCGCCTGCTAGCCGCCCTGGAACTGGGCCGGCGCTACCTGGCGAGCGAACTGCACCGGCCGGACGCCATGACCCACCCGGCCGCGTGCGCCGACTACCTGCGCGCGCGCATCGGCGGCTACCCGTACGAGGTGTTCGCCTGCGTGTTTCTCGACAACCGCCACCGCGTGATCGCCTGCGAGGAGCTGTTCCGCGGCTCGATCGACGGCGCCAGCGTCCATCCTCGGGAAGTCGTCCGCCGCTGCCTGACACACAATGCGGCCGCCGTGATTTTCGCCCACAACCACCCGTCCGGCGTGGCCGAACCCAGTCAGGCCGACCGCGACATCACGCGCCACCTGCAGCAGGCGTTGAAACTCATCGAGGTGCGCGTTCTCGATCATTTCATCATCGGCGGCGGCACGCCGCTGTCGCTGGCCGAGCGCGGCTGGTTATAAACCGTTCGGCTCCGCCGCTATACTGCCGCTTCGGGGTGGACGGCGAAGCATGCTGTGATCTTTGCATACCCACGGGAATTTCCCGCCGACTCAATCGAAGCGCAGGTGCCTGATCCGGGCACCGCACGCGCGCTCGTTCTCGCCCGCCGCCCGGATGTGCTGGCCCTGCTCGCTCATCGGCGCAAGCGCCTGCCGGCCGCCGTCGCGTTGCCGCCGTCCGAAACCGTCGAGCGCGCGGAGGATGCGATCCTGATGGCGTTCTGCCGCCTGGCTCTGCGCCATGGCACCTGGGGCGCGGATTACCACGCCTACCACAATGAAGGCCACATTCTCGAAATCCTCGGGCCGCGCCTGGACCGCATGATCGACACGATCGGAGCGGACGCGCTGAGTCTGCGCGACTGGTTCCTGCTGTCGCTGTTCGGGGCCGCGCATGACTTGCGCCAGCGCGAAGCGCCGGACTTCGCTGCCGGCATCGGCAGCAACGAACGCGCGAGCGTCGAGGAGACCTTCCGCATCCTGCGCAGCTGCGGCTTCACGCCGGAGCGCAACAGCGAGCTGTTCGTCGGCTGCGAGTTGATGATCTCCGGCAGCACGTTCGACGCGCGGCCATCGGACGCAACGCACGAATACAACCCGGCCGAGCTGGTCGTGCAATCCGGCGGCGCGCTCGCGCAGAAGCTCGAGGTCAAGCTCGACAAGCATGCCAGCGGCTGGCGCAGCGACGAACGTGTGCAACATGCGCAGCGACTCGCGCTGATCGCCGCCGACCTCGACACGGCGAATGTCGCCGAGCCGTTTGCCTTGTTCATGGCCAGCGCCGAGCGCTTGTGCCTGGAGCGGGAAATGCGCAGCGGCCGCGATCCGGTTTCGGTCGCCGCGGCGCAGCCGATGCTGACGTTTCTGACCGATGGGCAGGAGCGCTATTTCTTCGAGCTGCACCGTTTCAGCTCGGACTACGGACGGCACATCTTCCAGGATGCCAAGCAGGCCAATGCCGAGAAGCTCACGGCCCTGACCCGGCAACTGCGCGAGCGCCTGGCAAATCCATCCGAACCGCTTGATGGCGCCACCGTGCTGGCGGCGTTCCGTTCGCTGAGTGCGGCATTCGCCTGATCGGCCTGGACGGCCAGATCGGCTCGATCCGGCCTGAAAATTTTCGCAAGTGCAGGCGCATCCATGCGCCTGCCGCACCGTGCGCATCCCGCACGCTGCGTGGTCCTGCGCTGTACAACGCACTTGCGACGCGGCCACGATAACCGCGCCATGTTGCAGATTTTTTACGCTGTGACAAAGATTTACACGCTGGATTTATACACAATGCGGCATTCGCTGCAATGTGCACCGGCCGAGCCTGCCAAACATGCGCTTCCTCGGTAATTTTATCCATCAAAAACAGTGGCTTGCCACGCCTATCGACGATGGCGGGCCCGCTCCCTCTTGACTTCCGCCGCGTTCCACGCCAGCAGCGCCGCGTACTTACGCACAAAGTTATCCACAGCCCGCGAGAAGCAATGCTTCGGCCTGGCAGGCTATCGCACCGGTGTTGCGACGCATGCGTGACAACCTTCTGCTTTGCGGCGAGCCTGACTACAATGGCCACCGTTCAGAGAGATTCCCCGCGTGAAAGATCAGCTCCGCCGCGTTGTCCTGCAGGCGATAACCCGGCTGCAGGCCGACGGAATTTTGCCCCCGGATTCGCCCGCGTCGTTCGTGATCGAGCGCACGCGCAGTCGCGAGCACGGCGATTTTGCCTGCAACGCGGCCCTCCTGCTGGCCAAGACCGCCCGCCGCAAGCCGCGCGAACTCGCCGAAGCGCTGGTCGCGGCGCTGCCGCAGACCGATCAGATCGCCAAGGTCGACGTCGCCGGACCGGGTTTCATGAATTTCTTCTGCAGCCCGGCTGCCTATCACGCCGAAGTCAGGCGCGTCCTCGCCGAAGCACGCAATTACGGCCGCAACGATTCCGGCGCGCAGCGCAAGATGCTGATCGAATTCGTCTCGGCCAATCCGACCGGACCGCTGCACGTCGGCCACGGCCGCGCCGCCGCGGTCGGCGACTGCCTGGCCCGGCTGTTCACGGCGACCGGCTGGAGCATCACGCGCGAGTTCTACTACAACGATGCCGGCGCGCAGATCGCCAACCTCGCGCTGTCGGTGCAGGCGCGCTGCAACGGCGTCGAGCCCGACGCTCCGGGCTGGCCGGCCGACGGCTATCGCGGCGACTACATCAAGGACGTCGCCCAGGCCTACCTCGCCGGCGAGAGCGTGCACGCTGACGGCGATGAGGTCCGCGCCAGCGGCGACGTAACCGATCTCGACGCGATCCGGCATTTCGCGGTCGCCTGGCTGCGCCACGAACAGGACGAAGACCTGCGCGCGTTCGGCGTCGCGCCCTTCGACGTGTTCTACCTCGAATCCTCGCTGTACAGCGACGGCCTCGTCGAGAAGACCGTGCGCGAACTCGTCGCCCACGGCCACACCTACGAGAAGGACGGCGCGCTGTGGCTCAAAACCACGGACTTCGGCGACGACAAGGATCGGGTCATGCGCAAGTCCGACGGCAGCTACACGTACTTCCTGCCCGATGTCGCCTACCACATGACCAAGTGGCAGCGCGGCTACAGGCGCGCGATCACCGAGCTCGGCGCCGACCATCATTCGACGCTGATGCGCGTGCGCGCCGGCCTGCAGGCGCTCGACATGGGCGTGCCGAAGGATTGGCCCGACTACGTGCTGCACCAGATGGTCACGGTCATGCGCGGCGGCGAAGAGGTCAAGATTTCCAAGCGCGCCGGCGGTTACGTCACGCTGCGCGACCTGATCGATTCGGTCGGCCGCGACGCGACGCGCTATTTCCTGATCGCGCGCAAGTCCGACTCGCAGATGGTGTTCGACATCGACCTGGCGCTGTCGCAATCGAACGACAACCCGGTCTACTACATCCAGTATGCCCATGCGCGCGTGTGCAGCGTGCAGCGCCAGTTGGCCGAGCGCGGGCTCGCCTGGAACCGCGACAACGGCCTGGAAAAGCTCGAGCTGCTGGCGAACGAGCATGAAAGCGCGGTCATGGTCGAACTCGCGCGCTATCCGGAAATCATCGAGTCCGCGGCGGCCAACCTCGAGCCGCAGCTGATCGCGCAATACCTGCGCGATCTCGCGTATGCTTTTCACACTTGGTACAACGCGCACCAGTTCATCGTCGACGACGCCGACCTGCGTGACGCGCGCATCGCTCTGGCCATGGCGACGCGCCAGGCGCTCGAAAATGGGCTGGACCTGCTCGGCGTATCGGCGCCGGAGAAAATGTAATGGCAGCCAAACGCACCAAGCAGGCCTACCGCGGCAACGAGAAGCAATCCTGGCCGGCCTGGATCTGGCTGTGCCTGGGCGTACTGCTCGGACTGGGCTTGTCGGCACTGATCCTGATCAAGGACTGGGCGCCGATGCTGCGCAAGAAGAACCTGCCGCAACCCAACCCCGAGGCGACCGCGCCGAAGGAATCCGAGCAGGCGGTGGCCGAGGACGCAGCCAGGAAACCCGCCCCGCCGAAGAAGACCTACGATTTCTATTCGGTGCTGCCGGAAATGGAAGTCGTCATTCCGGACGCCGAACTGTCGGCCAAGGCGCGCGCCGAACAGCAGCGCCAGCAGCAGCAGGCGGCGCAGGCACAGGCCGGCACGGCGGCGAATGCGGCGCCAGCGACCACCGCGACGCCGACCCCGGCCGCCGACGCCAGCGGCCGCTACGTGCTGATGGCCGGCTCCTACGCCGAGGCGCGCGCTGCCGATGAGGCAAAAGCAAAACTTGCACTTTTGGGCATTGTGGCAAAAGTGCAGTCGATCACGATCAACGGCAAGACCTGGAACCGCGTGATCGTCGGCCCTTACTCGAACGCCAGCGAAACCGAGTCGGCCAAGGCGACGCTGGCCGAGAACGGCATCAAGGCGATTCCGATGAAGCAGGCGCCGAACCAGTAGCGCAACGCGCAGGTTTTGCGCCTTACTCGAAGCCGGACTTGAACGCGCCGTCGAGCGCAAACACCCACAGTTGCGAAGGGCTGCCGTTGTCGGTCGCGTAGATGTGGCCGTTGACGATGATCGGGCTTTGCCAGTGCTGCCCGCCGTACGCGGTCGTCAGCCACGGCGAACCGGCGCCGAGCAGCACTGTTCCGGTGACGGCATCGAGCGCGAGCATGTGGTTGCCCGACATGTAGTAGAGCACGCCGTTGGCGACTATCGGCGATGTGCCGCTTGCCGCGGTGGCATTGACGTTCATCGGATCGATCGGCCATTGTTTGACGAGCGACGGCTTGGCATTGCCGTCGAGCACGATCTTGTAGGCGAGCATGCCGTTGTTGTAGCTAGCCACATAAACCCAGCTCGCGCCGTCCGCCGGATTGACCCAGACCGCTGGCTGCGGCTTGATCTCCGGGCCGTCGCTTCCGGTTGCACAGTGACCGCCCGGGAAATTGACAGCCTGGATTTCGCCGCCGGTTTTCGCCGGCACGCCCTGGCCGCTCAGATCGGCCAGATTGAGCAGGCGTATGCAGCCGTCCTTGCCGGCCTGGACAGCGATGTGCTGGTACTGCGCGGCCGTTCCGGCCGGCGGCGGCATGATCGCGATCGATTCGGAGCCCAGGTCGGCATCGGTGGTCTGCAGATTCTGAAACGTCGTCGGCGTGTAGCTGTCGACTGGCATTCCGCCGCCGGCGCCACTACCGTCGGGATTCAGCGCGAGCACACTGTCACCCCAGTTGAAGCCACCGGTGCTCGCGTTGTACGGACCGTTTCCGGTCGTGATGAATATCCGGTTGGTGCCGGCATCGTAGATGGCACCCGGCCGGCCCCAGATTCCGTTCTGGGCCGAGGCGCAATCGTTCTGGCCGGCGCCGCTCTTGATGCCATTCTCGATGAAATGAATCGTCAGGCCGCTGCACAACGAGTTGAAGACTTTCTGCGTGCCGGTTGCGAGGTTGATTGTCGTGATGTGTCCCTGATAGTCGCCGGCATCGCCAATGTAGCCATCGATGACGGAATGCAGATATGTCGTTCCTCCCGTGTCGGTCGAGATGCTCAGGCCGGCCGCACCTTTTTCAACATTTGGCTTCAACGTCGTGACTTCCGGCCAACCGCCCGTCAAGACCTCGGTTCCGTCGCCAACCTGATACTTGTGGATCTTTCCATCGTGGGCATACGCGTAGACGTACAGAAGCGACGGGTCGACCGCCGGCGAGCCGTGCGTGATCTGCTTGCTGTCGATCGGCGCTTGCGGCTGCTTCGACCAGGTGACACTCAGCGCTGCACTGTCGGCATCGAGCGCCAGCAATGTGCCGTTCTTGGTTACGAGGAACAGCAGATTTTTCGTACCGGTATTCGTCGCGACGTCACCGAGATAGATTGGTGCGTTGTCGGCGGTACCGGCGGAAGTCGGCAGCGCGTAGTGGCGAAGGATGGCGTTCGATGCCGTCGGATAACCGGTTTCCGCAGCGTTGAAGCTGCTGTGCGCGGTGTCGTAGCCGAACTGCAGCCAATCAGTCGCGTGAGCGGGAGTGACGGAGCCGACAGCGAGCGCGGCTGCAAAGGGGATCAACTTGTTCTTATGACGCATGACACGCTCCTGCGAAGACTCGATCATCCCCGGCGTGAAAGTTAGCATCGCGACTGCTGCTTTTACGTGAAGGCGCCGAGCAAATTTCGCGCCCGTCTGCCATGAGTGTCGGCAACAGGGGACTTCGTTCATACCGACGCGCAGGCTTGTTTTCAGAATGTGAGTCCGTTCACGTCGGTCCATCGCGAAGTTTTTCGTCGCGCGAGCCGAGCGTCAGTGTGGAAGACAGACGCACTCAGCCGTCGCGCCGTTTTCTATCGGCTTGTGAAATTTCTGCGCCGCTTACTCGAACCCGGATTTGAAGGCGCCGTCGAGTTGATACACCCAGAGTTGCGACGGCACGTGACTGTCCACGAGGTAGGCGCGGCCGTTGACGAGTATTGGACTCTGCCAGTGCGCACTGGGAAACACTCCGGATCCCCAGCTCGAACCAGCCGTGATGATCGATGTGCCGGTCATTGCATCGAGCGCGGCCAGCCGGTGCGTGCCGGTCATGTAGTACACGGTCGCGTTGGCGACGACAGGGGAGGTCCCGCCTTCGGCAATCCACATCATCGTCAGAAACGGATTGCCGGCCAGGGGGATAGTCAGCTGAAAGGCGGCCATGCCGTTTGCATTGACGATATAGGCCCAGGTTGAGCCGTCAGCCGGGTTCACCCATATCGCAGGTTGCGCCTTGATTTCATCGCCACTGGTCCCGCCATGACCGTTGGGGTCGTTGCCGGTCACGCAGTTGTCCACCGGATCGGTGATGAAGCGCATTGCCTGCAGTGCGCCGCCGGTGTGCCCGGGTGCGCCCAGTCCGCTCATGTCGCTCAGGCTGACGACGCGCACGCACGCATCCTTGCCGACCTGCAAGCCGAGCGAACCGCTCTTCAGTA
>Ga0193694_1000029_pt1 | contig 15760 bp, 13 predicted proteins | sample L3s1metaG_FD_160567 | JGI IMG/M metagenome (GOLD analysis project Ga0193694, IMG submission 160567) | Soil microbial communities from a riparian zone of the East river system, Colorado, United States - L3s1 | ecosystem: Environmental > Terrestrial > Soil > Riparian zone | place: USA: East River... | reverse complement strand
AACCGCATCGTTCGCGATCGATGCGGCGCGCCTGCGGCTTACCGCATCCTACGCACTTCATTGCGAAGACGTTACCGCTGAACGACACCCGCGATTTGGGAGCCGCGCGCGGCGCTGGAGTGTCTCCCAATTGCGCGATCAGCGGGTAGCAAGCAAAGCTCGCTCATTGCGCGGCGCCATTCCCGGGCGATTGCGGCACGTTCAATTCCCTGAGTACGGCCTTGAAGCGCGGGTCCGCGCGAACCGGGTCGAACGCGGGCAGCCACAGATAGCGCATACCGTTGAAGCGCTGGCCGATCGGCGCATTGTCGAACCAGCGCTGCAGGCTTTCGAGCGCCTGTTCGTGCGCGCCGAGCAGGCTTTGCCAAAAGGCGGCCGCCAGTTCGCCGACCTCGGCGCCAGCCAGACGATGGACATCCCGAGTCAGCTTCAACGCCGCTGGAGCTGCCTTCGGATCGGCCACGCCCTTGATCAGCGTGGCAATCGCATCGGGATCCTCTCCCGCCGCCATCGCGGCGTTGCGCGCCTGGCCTTCGGCTTCGACGTAGTTGCCGTTGAACAGGTAGGCGAATGCCAGGTGGTAGCGGCCATAGAGAAACTCGGGCGTCTTCGCGATGACCTTGTCGAACTCGGCGATCGCCTCGGCCTGGCGGTGGGCAGACGAGAGCGAAACGCCGAGGATGTAGCGCGGTGCCGGTGCGATCGGATCAAGTTCCACCGCGACGCGCGCCTGCTCGATTGCCTCGTCGAAACGGCCAAGCGCGCCGAGCAACTGGGCGAACTGGTTGCGGGTTTCCGCCGAGCCCGGACCGAGAGCGAGAGCCTGCCGATACTCTTTCTCGGCGAGCACGAAATCCAGCCGGTCGCGCTGCACGTTTGCGAGCGCGGTACGCGCTTCGGCCAGTCCCGGATCGATCGCGAGCGCGCGCCGCGCGGCTGCCTCGGCTTTGGCCAGCGACGATAGCCACGGCGCCAGTTCGTACCACGGCAGCAATTCGTAAGCCTGGGAAAGACCGGCCCAGCCGGCGGCGTAGCCGGGATCCAGGACGACCGCCTCTTCGAACGACTGTGTCGCGGTCACGAGGCCGGTACCGCGGCCGCTCATTTGCGTCAGGGCCTTCAGGTAAAGCTCGTGCGCTTTCGGATCGCCGGTGGCCTGCTTGACGAGCGGCGCTTGTGCATCGCCGCCGAGCGCGACCTGCAACTCTTTGGCGATTGCTTTGGAGATTTCATCCTCGACCTCGAAGATGCTGGTCAGCTTGCGATCGTACTTTTGCGACCAGCGGTGATACCCGTCACGCGCATCGATCAGCTGCGCAGTGATGCGCACGTCGTCGCCGGAACGCTGCACGCTGCCTTCGAGCACGCTGGCAACGCCGAGGGTCTCGCCGATCGTGCGCAGATCCTGCGCCTTGCCCTTGAACGCGAAAGCCGACGTGCGCGCTGCGACTTTCAACCCCGGGATTTGCGCCAGCGCGTTGAGAATTTCGTCGGTGATGCCGTCGCTGAAGTAGTCGGTCTGCGCATCTCCGCTCATGTTGACGAATGGCAGCACCGCAATCGACTTGGCGCTGATGGCATCGCTGAAACCCATGCCGCGCATGCGCAGGACGAAGTTGTTCGTGAGCAATAGCACGACCGCCAGCGCGAGAACGGCAATGATCCAGCGGTCGAGCTTCTTGCCGGTGGCGCGCGGGATCGATGGCAGGTGCGCGATTTCGCTTTCGCGCTTGAGGCCCTCCGGCGTGAACTCGTAGAACCAGGCGAACGCCATCGCGAACGGAAAGCCGATCAGCGCCGCGATGACGATCCAGCGCACCGCCCAGTTCGGCACGTCGAAGAACGGGAACACCTGGGTTGCGATCTGCACCAGCAGCCAGGCGACGGCCGCATAAAAAGCGGCAGCGCGAAGCACGTTGCGGCGCTTGAGTTCGGCGAACAGCGAAGGCATCGATCCCCCGGGTGTATCGCCACCGGCGATACGGCATGGCGATTGCCGGCCATGATAAACGATGGTCCGCTCGACCGCGCGTCGAGCGCTTCATTGACGTGCCGGCGTGCGCCGCCGCCTATTTCGCGGAATAGGCACAACGGAATCCGACGAACGGTTTGGCGTTCGTCACCTCGTGGCTGTCGCGCCAGCGCGTGCGCAGGTTCACGACGCCGCCGTCATAGCTGCCGCCGCGCAGCACGCGCCGGCCAGTTACGCTGCGCAAATTATCATCGCTGACGACACCGCCGGCCATCGGGTTGGTTTGCGCACGTTCGGCATATGCCGGCTGCCACTCGTCGAGCATGAACTCCCAGACGTTCCCGGCCACGTCGTACAGGCCGAGCCGATTCGGCGCATAGCTGCCGACCGGCGTCGTGCCGCCGCGACCGCTTTCGCCGTAATTCGCCTTTCCCGCGTCTGGCAGTACCGATCCCCACGGAAATTCGTCGTCACCACGCGAGCGCGCGGCGTATTCCCATTCGGCTTCGGTCGGCAGCCGGCCGCCCGCGGCGCGGCAGAATGCCTGGGCCGCATGCCAGGTTATGTACACGACCGGGTGGTCGAGCTTCGCCGGCGGCGGCTGGCCGCCGGTCCAGTCTTCCAGGTAGTGACCATTGTGCATTTGTGTACCCAGGCGCTCCTTCGACCACTGCGGGTGCCGCGCCGTGAACGCGGCGTAGCGCGCGTTCGTGACTTCGTGACGGTCGATGCGGAACGCGCTGAGCGTCACGCTGTGCGCCGGCGCCTCGCTGTCGAACGCACCCGGGAAGTCGATGCCGTAGCGGCTGCGCAATTCGGCGATTGCCGCCGCCGGTGTTCCCATGCGGAACGAGCCGCCGGCCACGAGCACGCTGTCGTCGGGCGACGCTGCGTCTACGCTGGCTGTTACGACGGCAAGAAAGGCCGCGGCGACTCGCGCCGCATTTCCAGATGCATTTGGCTGCCTCATCTTCTTCGCCTTGTGGCTGTCCTCGAAGCTGGATTGGATGATGCAAACGGCCAATCGGTTGCCTCGAACGAAGCTGCGCGATCGCCACGCTTGCCGTGTTCGGGCTTCCGCGAAGGCTGAACTTGCCTTGACTGAAGGACTGGACGCAGCCGCGTCAGCGTTGTTGCTGCGCTTTTCGGGGAATAGACTCGACGGATCGATGTTCGCTGCGAATACCGATGAGTCCGCCCTGCAAGGGCGCCACGAAATCCGGAGGTCTCATGAGTTACGTCGACAGTTTCGTCATCCCGGTCCCGAAGAAAAACCTGGCGACCTATCGCCGCATGAGCCGCACGATGGGCAAGGTCTGGCGCGATCACGGCGCGACCGAGTACATCGAGTGCGTCGCCGATGACGTCAAGCCGGGCAAGGTCACGTCGTTTCCGCAGAGCGTGAAGCTCAAGACCGGCGAAGTCGTCGCGATCGGCTGGATCGTCTACAAGTCGCGCGCGCAACGCGACCGCATCAACGCCAAGGCGATGAAGGATCCGCGTTTGGCCGCGATCATGAATCCGAAATCGATGCCGTTCGACGGCATGCGCATGTTCATGGGCGGATTCAAGCCGATCACATCGCTCTGAGCCCAACGCACGGGCGCGCGTCGACGCGCGGCACGTTGTTGCAGCCCATACTGAAGTACTCAGCGGAGTAGAGAACAGCACCTCTCCCCTTGTGGGAGAGGTCGGCGCGCGCAGCGCGCCGGGAGAGGGGGCCTCTCTCGGCCATCCATGGCCTTCGAGGCACTTGGACTCCTGTCCATCGAAGGCGGCGAAGCCGCCGACTGCGTCGGCGGCCTCTCTCGGCCATCCATGGCCTCCGAGGCACTTGGGCTCCTGCTCGGCGTCACCCTCTCCCCAACCCCTCCCCCATCAAGGGGGAGGGGCTTAAAAGCATGTCATGGAACCGCGACACAACTACTGCCCTCGGCTACGCGGAAGCCGGCAAGCCTCACAGTCTTGTCTACGGCAGGAACTCGTTCCGGTGCATCAGGTTCGAGATCAGCCGCCGCAGTTTTTCGCGATCGGTGAGCAGGCGCTCGATGCCGGCGAGCAGGTTGTCCGGAATGCTTCCGTAGACCGACTCGATGCGGTTGATGTTGCGCGGGCTGATGCCGAGTTCGCCGCTGACCTTGCCGGGATTCCTGCCGGCACGAATCTCGCGGGCCGCGCGTATGCTGTTCAAGTTGAGCAGGATCTTTTGCATGTGCTCGCAGCCATCAACGTGACAGACCAATTATCGTCGGCGCGCGGCGCGCATTTCTACCAAGCTTCTGCTCACTTCTCGCGCGCCGGCGCATGCACGCGTCAACCGGCCAGGCGATCCATGACCTGCGTGCGAAAGCGCCGGCTGACCGGCACTTCCTGGCCGCCCTTCATGACCGCGACGAGGTCGCCTTTGAACATCTCCTGCAGCTGCGCGATGCTGTCGATGTTCAGCAGGCTCGAGCGGCTGACCTGAACGAAGCGATCGGCGCACAAACGTTCAGCCAGCTCGGTCAGCGGCCCGTCGACGCGATGGGCCTTGCTGCCGCAATGCAGGACGCAGTCGCGGCCGTCGGCTTCGATCCAGTCGATCTGCTCGTTGCGCACGATCAGGTAGCGGCCGTTTTCACGCACGACGAATCGCCCTGGCGCCGGCCTGGCTTCCGGCGTTGCGCGCGCATCGATCGACTCGCCGACGACAGCGTGGATTTTTTCGGCCAGCGCCAGCGCTTCGCGCGCCTTGAACCGATCCTTCGCCGTGCCCAGCGCCTGCTCGAGCTGCGCGCGATCGAACGGCTTGAGCAGATAGTCGGCCGCGTGCACCTTGAATGCATCGAAGGCGAAGCGCCTCGACGGCGAGCACGCCGAGTGCCTCGTCGCAGTTGCCACAGGCCGCGGCGAGTTCGAATCCCGATTGATCGGCAATCAGGCGCGCCAGTCGCTCGCGCGCCAGCTCTTCGTCTTCGACCACGAGTACTCGCAGGCGTCTCATGTCGGCGGTGCAAGCGCTGAGGAGTCCAGGGGTAGGATGATCGAAGCGCGAAAAAGGTTGCGCGTGACGAACCCGGCTTCGAAGCGCGCCTGCGGCCCGTACATCAGCGCCAGGCGGCGCCGGCAGTTCGGGATCGTCAGCTGCATGCCGTCGGCAGGTTCCTGGCTGGCCGACGGCGACGAGCAGGAGTTGCTGATGTCGATGACGACATCGCCTGCGTCGCGTTGCGCGCGCACCTGGATCTGGCCGCCTTCGAGCGTGCGCGCAATGCCGTGCGTAATCGCGTTCTCGACCAGCGGCTGCAGGATGAAGGCTGGCAACCGGCACTCGGTCACCGCTGGCGAAACCTGGATCTCGGTGCGCAGCCGCGAGCCGAGGCGGGCGCGTTCGATTTCCAGATAGGCCTCGACCAGGGCCAGTTCCTCGCCGAGCGTCGCGGTCGCGCGGTCGCCGCTTTGCAGCAGGATGCGCAGCATCTGCGCCAGGCGGATCGTGAAGACCTGTGCGGTCGAGCCTTCCTCGAGCATCGCCACGAGCGCGTTGAGCGCGTTGAACAGGAAGTGCGGCTGCATCTGCCGCGCCAGCGCCGTGAGCTGCGCCGATGCGGCCTGCGTGCGCAGTTCCTCGCGCGCCAGCGCTTCGGTTTGCGCGCGCCGGGAATAGATGCCGACGTGAACCATCGCGACCAGCGCGACGTAGCTCAGGAAACCCCAGTGCCCCTGCATCGCCAGCAATTGCAGGATCGCCGGCCCGAACTCGGGAAGGATGCCGAAACGTTCGGGGTACACGTGCATGACGGCCGCGGCGATGGTCGCGTGCAGTCCGATGAAGCCCACCGCGAGTACGATCTGCAGCGCGACCGCGCGCACCAGCCGCCCCTTCTCGATCGGGTAGCGCATCGTCAGGATGATCGCCAGCGGCGCGAGCAGTGCCCAGATGTACCAGATCACCCCGCTCCAAACGACACTGTCGAAGTAAGCCATCTCCTGGCCGCGCAGCACGAACTGCAGGCGCGTCTGGAACGCCGTGAACAGCGTCATCGCCGTAGCCATGAGGCCGGCGATCACCCAGTAGCGCAGTACGCGAACGACCATCGGAACGAGCCTTCCCTTCGCTGCGTCGCCGGCGACAGGTCCATTCCGGTTCTCGGGGAACAGGAATCCGGCGACGGTGTTTTGCAGTAATCGGACCATGTTACGGCGTCATGTTAGCGAATTGCGGGCGCTGCCGCGCTGTCTGTCCGCGCTGTGCTGGTCGACCATTCACGGCTGTCGGAAATTTGTCCATTTCATCGATCGTCTGGCCGCTGCGGGCGGCACGCATGTGGGCGGATTTGTGGAAGCGAATCGGCGGCTGCACCGCTAGCCTGTCGCAATCGCCACGGGACGTTCGATCGAACCGATGCTCAGACACCGCCAGGTCAGGCTCAGCTATCCGCAGGCATTCGTCGAGGTCGCCCTGCTCCTTGCCCTGCGCCATGGCCGGCGCAACAGCGCCCGGGTCCTGGGCTTGCCGCTCAGCACGGTCTATCGCTGGCTCGAGCACTATCGGCGCCAGCCCGAACGCATCGAGCGCATCGAGCGCAGCGACCAGGCCTGGCTCGACGAACTGATTGGTGCCTGCAACGCCCACGGTTTCGACCTGCGTGAGCGCGTCGGCACGCTCGAGCCACTCGTTGCCGGCGAACAGGCGCGCGACAATCCGCGTTCGATCTTCACGGCACGCCGCCTCTTGCGCAGCGGCGCGGCGTCCTTCGCAGGCACGCCGCCGGCAAGCGCGATCCCGCAGCCAATCCGCAACAGCAGTGCACCGCTGTCGCCACCGGTGCAGGCGCGCGTCGCGCTCGCCCGCAGCGAAATCGATCGTCACTATTACTCGCAGCTGTCGTGCGAGATGCTGGCCGGCATCGCCGGCATGTCGCGATTTCATTTCATCCGCACATTCAAGGCTGCGTTCTCCGTAGCGCCGTACCACTATCTGATGCAGGTGCGCATCCATCATGCAAAGCTGCTGCTGAGCACGACGCAACAGCCGCTCGATGCCGTCGCCGCGGCCGTCGGCTTCGATACGCAATCGTCCATGTGCAAGGCGTTCCGCAGCATCGAAGGCGTCACGCTCGCTGCGTTCTTTCGCGGCGTGCGCCTGGGTTCGGCGCCGCTGCCGGTCGTTTCGGCCCAGAGCCACGCCGCGTCCGGCTAGTTCGCGACCGCGCGCCAGTTGCCGCATCGGCGCAATCGCTTCCAGAACGAAAATCGCACAGCGCACAGCGCGCGTATCGACATGGTGCGGTCGGCGAATCCGCCTTGTCTCGAACGCGACCGGGAGCCGATTCTGATTCCCCGCCTGCGCTCGACGGCGCAGACGGGGAACCGGCGAGCAGTCGCTAGAACTTCACCGTCACGCGCGCCCAGAAGAAACGCCCGACCGTATCGAACGTGTTTGGATCGGTGTTTCCGTTCAGGACGTTGTTCTGGTAGAGGATCGGCGGCTGCTTGTCGCTCAGGTTGTCGATGCCGACGTCGACGCGCGTGTTGAGCGGCTCGATGTTATATCCGCCGGTTACGTTGTGGTACACCGAGGCGCCGTAATGCAACTGGGTACCCGGCACGTATACCGACGCCGACTCGTTGTAGTTCAAGTTGGCATAGCCGACGTTGAAGCCGCCGACGTACTTTCCCGTCCATGCGGCACTGAACGGACCCATGTTCCAGTTCAATGTCATGAGGGCTTTCCAGCGCGAGAAGTTCGCGTACGGGATCGCCGAAGCGCCGGTCGCGTAGTGGCCGGCATATTCCTGGGTGAAATCGCCTTCCAGCCCCGGAGTCGGGTCATCCGCGAACCGGTCGAGGTAGGTGGTCTGGAAGTTGACCGCGAAGTTGCCGATCGCGGTTTCCGGAAGGCGATATCGAATCGCCAGGTCCGCGCCCTTCGCATCGAGACGGCCGAGATTGGCCTTGGGTTCCACGATATAGTCGATCTGGCCCTGCGACAGGCCTTGCGGTATGCGATGGATGTATTGGCAGTACGGACCGCCGTTGGAGAAGTAACACAGGTTCAACACGTTCTGGGCGAAGACGCGCGCGATCTGGTTTTCCAGGTATACACGCCACACGTCGACGCTGACCGAGAGGCCCGGAATCCAATGCGGATCGTAGACGAAGCCGTAGTCAAACGACTTGCCATGTTCCGCCCCGAGCGGGAAGCCCGCGGCGACGGATCCGCTTAGCACGCCGTTGATCTGGCTGGTCTGGCCAGGCAGACGCTGGAAGCTGCCGTCGCTTGGCACGAACTGGCATGCCGCGTTCGTGCCGACCAGGCCGAAGCACGGATCGGTCGCCTGCGGTGCGCTGCTCGTCGCTCCCTGATACAGATCGGAGATCGTCGGCGCGCGGAACACCTTGGACACGGTGCCACGCAGCAGCAGGTCTTCGATCGGGCGCCACTCGACCGCGACCTTGGTGTTGTTCGTGCTGCCGAAGTTACTGTACTTCGAATAGCGGTCGCCGAGCGTCAGGTTCAATGCGTTGGCAAACGGGACGTCCTTGAGAATCGGGATCAGGGCCTCGGCGTACGCTTCCTTGACGTTGTAGCCGCCGACAATCGGCGATACGCAGCCGGTGCCGATGTCGCAGACGCCGGCGGCGTCGGGAACCTCGATCGCGTCGACGATCGTCTGGCCGAACTGCTTGCGGTAGCTCACGCCCCCGGCGAGCTGCACCGCGCCAGCCGGCAGCTCGAACAGATTGCCGTTGACTTCGGCGACGACCGAACGCTCGACGTAGACCAGGTTCGTGAACGTGTTGCCCGAAGAGTTGTTCAGTGCCGCGACCGTGGCCGGGTCCGTGATGTTGAAGATGTTGATCGGCGTACAGCCAGCGAGCGGACCACTGCCGCCGGACGCCGGTATTGTCCAGATAGGACGGCCCGAGACCGGCGTTGAGCTTGTTCAGATTGATGTAGCCGCTGGTGTGGTTCAGCTGGTTGTAGTGGGCATAGTTGAAGTACGCGTTCCACTGCCAGCTCGTATCGCCGAATGTGCCCTTGAAGCCACCGGTGAACTGGTCGACCGTCGTGCTGAAATTGCCGATGCGATTGCCGTTGCCGACCGACCGCGTCTTGAAACGGTTGGTCGTATTGGAGAAGTCGGTTCCGAACGGGTTGTAGTAACTCTGCGCCGAGATGACCAGCGGGCTGCCATTCGTGTCGATTGGCAGCGGCGCAAGCGACGTGGCTGACTGGGTCTTGTCGTGGAAGAACTCCAGATACGTCTCGATGTTGTCGGTCAGCTTGTAGTTGCCGACGACGAACGCGTTGCTGCGCTCCTGCGGCGTCAGGGCCACGTTGCCGTGCGCCTGGAAGTTGTAGTTGTCGGTCGCCGAGTTGTAGCAGCGGAAGTCGCTCAGGGTCGGCGCCGGGCTGGTGGTCGAACCCAGCTGTTTCAGCGTTACCGTGCTGCAGCCGCCGAATTGCTGCCTGAGCGCGGTCGGCAGCTGCACATAACCGGTTGGCGTGCGGCTCGAACCGCCGGCTACAACCGGGGTGGTGTAATAGTAGTAGATCGCGTTCTCCGAGAACTTGCGATTGGCGGCAAGCACCGAGTCGAACTTGTTGTAGTCGACGCCGGCCATGATGCTGCCTTTGTCCGTCGTCTGGCCGAAGATGAAGTGATAGCCCTGGCGCTGGCCGTCGTCGCGATCGGATATGCCGTAGTCGGCGGAGAACTCCGCGCCCTGGTAGTTGCTGCGCAGGATGAAGTTCACGACGCCGCCGACTGCGTCGGAGCCGTACACCGACGAGGCGCCATCGGTCAGGACTTCGATGCGCTCGATCGCGTCGGCAGGAATCGCGTTGACGTCGCCATAAAAATAACGGTGTCCGTTCACAAGGACCAGCGTGCGGGTCGACCCCAGGCCGCGCAGGGAAATCGTCGAAGCGCCAGTGCCGCCGCCGTTGTTGACGCGCGGGTTCGTGACCGGACCGGTTACGGCCGGCAGGTCCTGCACGAGGTCACCGAGCGTGAGCTTGCCGGACTGCTGGATCGCTGCCTTGTCGATCGTGACGACGGGATTGGCCGTCTCGATGTCCACGCGGCGGATATTCGAGCCGGTCACCACGATCGTTTCGAGCGACTGGCTCTTCTGATCGGCGCTGTTGTCCGCGGCGGTTTGCGCGTGCGCCAGTTGCGCCGCTGAAAGCAGCGCCGGGATCGCTGCCACCGCGGCAGTCGCGTAACGTTGCTGGAGTGCGGATCGAATTGCCTGTCCGAGCGATAGCCTGGTCATATGATTTCCTTCGTCATGGGGTGGCTGAGCGCGTTCGTGCCTGCTCGCCACCATCTCGGGTCTGTGTTCATGAAATCGGCGATTACCGATGGCGGGGTTTTCTGTTCTCGTGGAGTACAAACCGCTACCGCCGACTGCACGCGCGAAAAAAACAAACACCGCACGCCCGATCGGCTCCGGATTGAGCGACCGAAGTATTGGAGCCTTGCCCGCCCCCCTGCTACACAAAACCCGATCACTTCCACGCTTTCCTAACAACCGCCGTTGCAGCGGTCGGGAAGGTTTGCGATCAGCGCACAACCTCCAGCAATGGCCGCGAGTTCGTTACATCAACGAAACCGTTCGTACTGAGAACGCGACCGCTCGTTACAAACCCGTTCCTCATTCGACCCGGTGGTGCAAGTCTGCAGGCGGACCAAACGAGCAAGAGTTTGGTAGCAGCCCACGATTTCAATTCCCGGGATTCGGCTGATGCGCAACGTTTCGATTGATTCATGGCGGTCCATTGCGGCCCGCGCCGAGATCGCCCGGGCGCCCGCCGCATGGCCGGCGAACTGGCACGCGGCGAATGGCGCCCCTTCCGAACCCGCGTTCCACGACGGGCAGGCCGCAGCCACCGGCGCCGTCGATGCGCAACAATTGCGCATTGACATCACGCCGGTCGAACAGATCCTGCGCACGACCCAGAGCGTGGCCCTTGGCCGCTATCGCTGTCCGGTCGACCATCCGCAATTCATGCTCGGCGGCGGACCGCACACCTGCTCTTATATTGCGTTCCATCGCACCAGCGTGAAGATGAAGATCGGCGACTGGCGCGCCGAAGTCGCCACGCCGAACAATGTGAGTTTTTACAATATTGGAGAATCGTACTCACGCGAGGCGGTCGGCGGCGAAGGCGACGAATGCGACTGGCTGGCGCTGGCGCCGTCGCTGCTGCGCGATATCCGCCCGGAGCTCGCCGACGGCATCGATGCCGACGGCCCGTTGTTTCCGCGGCCGTTCGCACCGATGCGGCCGGCGGCATTCTTCGCCCAGCGCAAGCTGTTCTCGATCGCCGGCAACCCGGCGACGACGATGAACTCGCTGCAGATCGAAGAAGCCGTGACCGGGCTGATCGGCACGATCGTCGGCGACGCGATGGATTTCTGGGGCTACTCGGCCAAGGCGCGCCGCAAGCCACGGCCGCAATGCCAGCGCCGGCGATTGCAGATCATCGAGGAAGCCAAGGCGTTGCTCGCGCGCGAGTACTGGACCGACCTGTCGCTGGCCGACCTCGCCCGCCACCTGCACTGCTCGGCCGCGCATCTGTCGCGCATGTTCCATGCCGCAACCGGCTTCAAGCTGTGCGACTACCGCCAGGAATTGCGCCTGCGCAAAGGCCTGTTCCTGCTCGAAGAATCCGGACTGGAGATCGGCGACATCGCGGTGCAGGTCGGCTTTGCCAGCCACAGTCATTTCACCAGCGCGTTTCACCGCCGATTCGGCATCAATCCGTCCGAATTCCTCAGGTGGAAATCGAGCAAGCTGATCGCCGCGATGAAAGTCGGCGCGATGAAAGCCTGCTGACTTCGGACAAAGGGGGCAGGCACATGCCAGCAAGCGCAGTCTTGTTCGCTGCGCGGGCGCGAATCATCGGCGCATTCGCCGCCACCGCGCTACTCACGGGCGCGTCGTTGCTCGCCGCATCCGCGGCTACGCCCCACTCGGCCATTGAAGGCAAGTGGCTCGCGCCGAGTGTCGGCAGCGCCGACAATCACACGGCGGCGGGCCTTGACATCGCGCGCAATGAAAAAGGCGAGCTGACCGTTCGCGCGTACGTGCCGATCGTCAATTTCTACGGCCTGTCGCTCGGCGTCGCCGAAGCCGACGGCAAGGCAAGATACGTCATCCGCAAGGAAGAACTCGAACTCGTCCTGAAGGGCAATGACACGCTCGCCGTCAAAGGCCTGATCGACGATTCGGTCGAGATGCATCGCGCGAATGAACTTCCCGCCGCGCCGGCGCAACCGGATTTGCCGAACGGGCCGGGCCCGCGCTGGCGCGTGCGCCTCGGCGGCGCGATCTTTGCGCCGACTGCCGTGCGCGATGGCGTGGCTTACGTCGGCAACACCGACGGCGTGTTGTTCGCGCTGAAGCTCACGGACGGTTCGCCGCTATGGACGTTCCCGGCCGGGCGGGCGATTTTCGGCGGCGCGCTGACCACCGGTGACGCCGTTTTCTTCGCCAGCGACAATGGCTTTCTGTACAAGCTCGACCGCTCCAGCGGCAAGGAGCTGTGGCGCTATGACCTCGGCGATGCCCGTGTCTCGCGCATTCCGCCGAATCCATTGGTCTTCGATTACGACCAGCATGGTCCGACTCCGGTGCTCGCCGACGACGTCATCTATATCGGCGCGGGTGATGGCGGTTTCCATGCGATCCAGGCCGGCTCGGGAGAACGCCTGTGGCGCATCCAGTCGAACGCGAAGATCCGTGCGAGCGCGGCAATCCATGGCGCCCACGTGATCTTCGCCACGATGGACGGCTGGGTTTGCGCGGTCGACCGCGGCAGCGGCGCGGAAGCGTGGTCGTTCAAGAAAACCACAGCCTTCACGAGCGGGCCGGCGATCGATGGCGACGTCGTCGTCGTCGGCAATCGAGGTTCGATGCTTCGGGGGCTTGACGCAAACACAGGCGCCGAATTGTGGAAGCAGGAGTACTGGGGCTCGTGGATCGAATCGACCGCCGTGTTCCGCGACGATTACGGCTACATCGGCTCCGGCGATCTGTTCCTGGTCTCGAGTTTCGACCCGAAGACCGGCAAGAACCTCTGGCGAACACACGTCAACGGCTGGGTGCTCCAGCGCCCGGCGGTTACGGCCACGCGGGTCTTCGTCGGCGTCGCCGGCGCGCGCAGGCGAAACCCCGCGCTCTTGCATCAGTCGAGCGCGCTGATGGCGCTGGCGCGCGACACCGGGAAAATACTCTGGACCTGGCCGATGCCCGAATGGGATGGCGCGTTTCTCAGCGGATTCTTTGCCGCGCCGACGGTCGCCGACGGCACGATTCTGGCCGGCGGCGTCGACGGCACGCTCTACGCGTTTTCTGACCAGGACTAGCGCGTCGCAAACCACTTCGGCGCGCGCGGCGCGCTCAAGTGCTGCGGCGTTTGGCGCGACGGGGCTTGGCGCCGGCACCGCAATAGATCGCGTACAGCGCCGCAAGTATCTGCTCGGCCGGACCGCTCGAGAGCCGGTAGTAGATCGTCTGCGCCTCGCGGCGCGTCGCGACCAGCTCCTCATCGCGCAACTTGGCCAGGTGCTGCGACAGTGCCGACTGGCTCAAGTCCACACGCTCGTTGATCTGCCCGACCGACAACTCACCCTCGACCAGCAGGCACAGCACGCGCAGGCGCTGCGCATTGGCCAGCATCTTCAGCAGCTGTGCGGCGGAATCCGCGTTCTTGCGCATTGCATTGGCATCGATCCGTCGAACCGCGGGCATCGAGCGCTGTGTTTGTTTCTTCATCGGGTCGGCATACCAGCGGCGATCAGGTTGGAAAGCTTCCCACGCCTCAGGCCCGGCTGCAATCGTGCGCGAGGTAAATAATGGTTCGGATGGCCATCGAACGCGACCCATGCGCGGGCTGGCTGAACGACAACGCTCGTCCCGGCAGAGCGCCGTTCGCGTACCTGTCGTGCACGGGACTGGTTGCCGCGAAACAGCCTGGCAGGCAGCTTCTCAGCTTGCGTCAGGTGGCGCCGGAGGGTGCGCCTGGCGGTCGAGACAGACTTGCACCTGGTCCTTGAACGCACAGTTCGCGAAATCTCGCACTCGATCCACCAGTGTGTGCGCGACGTTCTGCCGTTCGACTGCGTCAGTGCCGTGCTGACCGGCTGCGCGCACGAACACCGTGGAGTGGTAGTCGTTGTGCTGCAGCAAGGGAATGGGCACCGCAGTGAGCGTGACGTCTGAGCGCGACCGCAGGTAGTCGAAGGTGACATCCTCATAGCTGGCGTCGTACAGGTGCAATACGGCAACCGTCGTTGGCGCCTTCACGTACGGGCACGCTGGCAGCAGCTTTGCGGCAGTTGGCGTGGCAATGCCGCCATCGAGACTGACGATCGCCTGCACGCGCGGTTCCGCGCCATGCCAGCACAATGCGGTGAGTGCCCCGAAGCTCGTGCCGACGGCGACGATGCGCCGTACCGAAACCCCGCGTGCGCCCAGGTCGCGCAGTGCCGCCTGCAGATCGAGCATTTCCGTGACGAGGCCGGAAGCGCCGACGTCGAACTCCTGCAGGTAAGTGCCGCGCCACGTGAGGGCCATCACCGGAGTACCCGATGCAGCGAGCGCTTCGGCAAGTGCATGCGCCTCGAGCACGCTCGCGTGCACGTAGACGACCAGGTCACCACCCGCGGATAACGTCGGCGCTTGGCGCGACGCGCGCGTCGGCGCGGCCAATACGTTCGCATCGGGTGGATCGTCCATACCGAAAAGCTCCGCCCAGCCCGGGCCGCGCGCGTCGACCTCGCTCTGGGCAAGACCACGCTGCACACTGGCGTCGCGCGCGTAATCCGCATAGGTCATGCGCGGGTGCGCGCACTGGGCGGCTGGTGCCCATAGCCCGTATTCGACCGGACGATACGCCTGCAACTCAGCGCCGCTGGAATAGGAGCGTCCGCGGTCGCGTATCGAGTTGAATTGATAGCTGACGCAGCCGGAAGTGGTCGGCGATGGCGCCGAGATTGCCGATGCGCACAGGACGAACAGCAGGGAGGGAGCAACGAACGTGGGAAGTTTCACGGCAAGTTCTCGCTGAACGATCCGGCAGCCGACGGATCATATGCGCTGCCGTGCGCGCACGCCTTCGAATTTCTGACTTAATCGCGCCCCGGTAAAGACGATCCGGGATCGGCATTGGCGCGTAGACATCGGGGTATCGAGTCTGGCGTGTCTCGTGCCAAGGCAACGCGATGCCTGCCTTGCACGCGCGTGATCGGTCGTCCGTGTCATCATTCGCTCGCGACCTGGGCGAGGTAACGTGAACATGGCGACGAAAACAATGCAGGCGATCGCCATCCGCGATGGCGCAGGACCCGCCAGTGCGCTGCACGCCGTGCAGTTACCGGTGCCGGCGCCGCGAACCGGTGAGATCCTGATCCGCGTGCACGCGGCAGGCGTCAATCGGCCGGACCTGCTGCAACGCATGGGCAACTATCCACCTCCGCCGGGCGCACCAGATACGCTCGGTCTCGAGGTTGCAGGGGAAGTCGTTCTGGCGGCGGGCCGCTGGCGCGAAGGCGACAAGGTCTGCGCGCTGCTCGGTGGCGGCGGCTATGCGCAGTACGCCACGGTCGATGCGCGCCACGCCCTGCCGTTACCGACGGGCAGGAGCCCTGCAGAACTGGACTTCATCCACGCTGCCGCGTTGCCGGAAACCGTGTTCACGGTCTACGCCAATGTGTTCGAGCACGGCGCGCTGAAATCCGGCGAAACGCTGCTCGTGCACGGCGCGACGTCCGGCATCGGCGTGGCGGCGAT
>Ga0193694_1000028_pt1 | contig 16434 bp, 20 predicted proteins | sample L3s1metaG_FD_160567 | JGI IMG/M metagenome (GOLD analysis project Ga0193694, IMG submission 160567) | Soil microbial communities from a riparian zone of the East river system, Colorado, United States - L3s1 | ecosystem: Environmental > Terrestrial > Soil > Riparian zone | place: USA: East River... | reverse complement strand
TTTAGTTTAGTTGCGACGACCCTTGATACTAATAATGCATATAAATTTATGACAGGTATTGAAGGTATGGATCGATTCGGTACAGGTCCTGTACGCTCTGCATATTTTATGCTTAGTTCTACAGAACTCCAATCCGATTTTGATGCATTAGGAAGCAATGGTTCAATTTCATTCTTGAGCCAATGGCAATATCCTACAAATGCGTCTGCGTTACCTTCTGAGTATGGTTCAGTAGCTAATATTCGTATTTTGACAAGTTCTGAAGCGCCTGTGGCTAGGAATGCAGTTCAAAATAACGCAGGTACATTTAATGACGTTTATTACAATACAGTAGTAGGTAAACAAGCAGTCACGCATATTAATCAGGATGGTTTCTCCATGAATCTGATTTATCGTGATCCTTATTACTCTGGAATGTTAGCTCAGAATGCTACTCTTGCAGTTAAGTTTGCGCAAGCGCAGGCGATTACGCAAGACACTGCTATTCGTAATTTAGTATCTACACGTAACTCAAATTTGGGGGTGTAATATGACTGAATATTCACGAATGGCAAAAGGTAACTACGTAGTTTCTGGTGGTACCTTGGGAGTTTCTGCACCTAGTGCAAAGATCATTAATCTACCTTTTAAACCTGATTATGTTGAGTTAATTAACTATACACAATCAATAACACCGGCTCAACATGGTATTCCATTTGCATTTTGGGATGCTAGTGTTACTCCTGTAACTGTTTCCTCGGTACAGTATGACACAATTATAGAAGTATTTAATGCTACACCAGTTTTAACTACTGATTCAGTAAGAGTTGGTAGTGGTATTAGTGTTTTTTCAGCAGGCCAGTTGTTGCAATTTGGACCTGTTTACAAACACAATTCAGTTGCTAGTGCTGATTTCTCTATTGCAGTATCTGGAGCAGGTGGTCCAACTACAGTTACAACAGCAACTGCACATGGGCTTTCAAGTGGCGATGTAATTATATTTGAAGGATTATTTCAGTCATCAACAACAGGTATGCCTCAATTAGATGGTATTCCTTTCACTGTGACTGTTCTAACTTCAACTACTTTTACAATTCCATGGGATACGAGTGGATCGAATTACACAGCATTTAATAGTGCTACAAATACAGGTAATATTGGTGCATGGAAAAAAGTGCTTTATCCATACATTTATTTTCCTGGTGTTTCTTTTATTAGTGGGATTACTTTAGGAACTACAACAACCATTGACACAACAGATGCTCATAACTTTGTTGTAGGTCAAGAAGTAGCCTTTCGTATTCCAAATCAATGGGGAACTGTTGAACTTAATACATTACCAAATCTATTAACACCAGGCTCACCAGTCTATGGTTATGTAATTGCGGTAACAGATTATAATACAGTTGTAGTCAATATCAATTCTTCAGCATATACAGCATTCACGGTAAATCCAACTGTAGCAAGTGTTCCTGGATTGTCTTATCCTCAGATTGTTGCTGTAGGTGATGTAAATACTGGAGGTGTACAAATCTCTAGTGGATCAGCTTTATATCCTCCTCCATATTATTCACCAATTGGTACAACTCAAGTTAACACAATTAATGGACCTGCAATTCAAGGTGCATTTGTTAACAATACTAGCCAAGGATTTATCATTGGTAACGGTGCAAGCCGTACAGATACATCAAGTTGGATTGGTGGTTCTAATGGTGATAGGATGGAATGGAGGGCTTACCTTCACGATTTATCGATTCCTTGACATAATGTCACTATAATAATAAGATGGTATCCTTCATAAAAAGAGGGATACCATTAATGAAAATATGTTCAATTTGTAAAACAGAAAAAAAATTAGAAGAATTTACAAGAGATAAATATAAAAAGGATAGCAAGAAAAGTAGATGCAAGGAATGTGTACGTAAAAATTATTGTGAAAAATCAAATGTTCGACCAGATAAAGGATCAAAAAAATGTGGACATTGCCAAACCGAAAAAAACTATGAAGAATTTGGAAGTAATAAAGCAAATTTTGATGGACTACATTTTTGGTGTCTGATATGTGCAAGAAAAAAGGCAAAAGAATATCGTCTTAAATATCCTGAAAATTACGAAAGAGAAAAGCATAAAAAATTTTTAAATTGGAGAAAACAATTAGGAGTTGAACCAGAAATTAGATTACGATCTAGAAAAGGTGAGGGATATGTTAATCGACAAGGATATTTAAGTTTTAAAAAGATTGGACATCCATGCGCCGATAAAAATGGAAGAGTTCAAGCTTCACATCTTGTCATATATGAATATACAGGGAGAATTTTAAAAAAAGGTGAATCAGTACATCATAAAAATGGCATGAGACTAGATAATTCAATTGAGAATTTAGAAGTATGGTCTTCAAGTCAACCTGGAGGCCAAAGAATAGAAGATAAGATTAATTGGTGTATCCAATTCTTAGATGAAAATGGATACAGAGTAGAGAAAAAATAAAATGTCTTTTCCATATCCATACATAGGTCCAATCGCACTTTATAACAATCTGCCGATAGAATCTCAATTCTATCAGCCAAGTAGATTCGTTATATCTGCTATTGATTTGGGACCCACAACGACCATAACTACTACATTAGATAATAATTATGTGATAGGGCAAGAAGTGAGATTATTGATTCCGTCTAGTTTTGGTTCATACCAACTCAACGAACGGACAGGATTTATACTCTCAATTCATTCATCTACTCAATTTGAATTGGATATCAACACAACTGTTAACGTAGATGCCTTTATTTTATCTTCAGCGACCACTGTAGCGCAATGCGTGGCGTTAGGGGATGTGAATTCAGGTCAAACTAATTTAGGGCGTACAGGCAATTTGACATACGTTCCAGGAAGTTTCATTAACATATCACCATTATAGGAAAAACATGACAGAAGAAGACAAAAGAGGTCCGGGAAGACCAAAAATGAATAGTGCTTCAGAAAAAGAACTAGATAAGTGTGAAAAGCAATTTGAAGCATTTGATGAGAGTGTCAAATCATTAACTCTAGATCGTATGAATATGGCTCCAAAACAAGAGATAGAGCCTCAAACAAAGTTATCATCTAGTGAGATTGAAAAATCCAAAGACATTTATCTAAAACCTAAGCGATCTATTGCTTCTAGAGAGAAATTTAATGAAGACTATAGAAAAGATTATAATTTCTCTAAGGAATATGTCAATTTCATTGCAGAAAACAAAGAAATCATTGGTGAAACAATTGATTTATGGACAAAACCATTCGCAGGAATGCCAGCAGAAGAATGGGATGTACCTGTTAACAAACCAATTTGGGCTCCAAGATATGTAGCTGAGAGAATTAAAGGATGCAAACACCATCGTTTAGTTATGCAAGATAGACCAAGCGGATCAGATCATCAAGGAAATCAATATTATGGTTCAATGGCAGTCGATACAGTAGTGCAGCGTTTAGACGCACATCCAGTAAGTTCGAGAAAATCAATATTTATGGGAGCAGGAGGATTTTAATGGCAAAAGAATCGAAGAAAGCACAGAAAAAGATCGGGAAAGTTATGCATGAGTTTAAGGAAGGAAAATTGCATAGTGGTTCCAAGAAAGGTCCAGAAGTAAAAGAACCTAAACAAGCAATTGCAATCTCAGAAGCTAGAAAAAAAGGAATGAAAGTAGGTAAGAAATGAACCTTCTCTCAGATATTTTGACTTACATTCGACGGATCATAAAAAGCCCGTCGAATGCCCAGATTACAGATAATCTATTGATAGATTATGTGAATCGTTTCCTATTGATGGATGTAGACGCAAGAGTACAGTTATTTGATTATAAGACCAAATATCAATTTCAAACTATACCCGGAATTGATCAATACAACATGCCACTCTATAATATTCAAGTAGAGCCAGGAAATCAGTCAATCAATTGGTTTCCTGTTTATCAAGGATTTACTGGACCTGTAAGAGTAAATGGTATCAATGTTCCATTTTATACACAAAATAACATGTTTTCTAGTTCTTGGCCTAACTACCAACAAAATCAAATCCAAATCGCTACAGGAGATGGAACGACAGGACCTTACACAATAAATACTTCATTTTTCCCATCTATCCCAGGTCATGTTGATTTAACTGGTATTATCGCTTATGCAAATCGTTTTTCTTATCAAGATCCAATCTTTGTCACAAATACTCAAATCACAGCAGTTGATCCATTTATTCAAACTGTTCCAACTACTAGTGTTTATTCAGCAGTATATTTTACTGCAACGGATGTTAATGGAAAGAATATCGTCGTGGCAGATAGCGGACAATTTCTACAAGCCGGAACAGGTGGAGATCTATTTGGTTTACTCATGACGCCAGGACTTGCCCCAGGTGGATTAGATTCATCAGGAGTTCCAATTACCGGAGGTAATTTACCATTATCTGGTGGATATAGCACCACACTTAACACAATTAATTACAATACAGGTGTTACTACTTTCTCTTTTCCAACGGCTATTCCTTTAAATACACCGATTACAGCTCAATTTTCATATTATCAAACTGGAATCCCACGAGCAGTGCAATATTTCAACAATTCTTTAACTCTACGTCCTCCTCCAAACACCCAATATCTTGTCGAACTAGAAGCATATCTTACACCAGCAGCTTTTCTAAACACTTCTAATGCCATTCCATTTGGTTATATGTCTGAGTATATAGCTAGAGGGGCAGCCAGAAAGATTTTGGCTGATACAGGAGATATAGAGCAATTTGAGTTCTATGAGCAATTCTTTAAAGAACAAGAAACATTGGTTTGGAAACGTAGTCAAAGACAATGGACAGCTACTAGAACAGATACGATTTATAGTAATAACGGATTCCAATCTAACTATAACCAATCATCAATAGGCATATAATGACAAATTTTACTCATATAGATGGAGTTCCTAATCCTCCAAATGCTCCTTCAACAGATGTCGCATCAATGCAGATTAACACAAATTCAATATCAGGAATTATAGCTACAGATCATATAGGATTCAATTTAGCTAATGGTGGAGCACATGATCAAGTACAATTAGCAAATGTAACGGGAGGAAATGGAACTTTACCAATAGGATTGATAGGAAATGGATTTGAAACTTTATATGCCTCTGCAACTGTAGAAGGTGGGACTTTTGGAACCGCTGGCGAATTATGGTTTGTAAGAGGATCGACACTAACAGGAATACAATTAACTGGACCAGGAACACCAACAGTGTCTGGAAATTTTGGATATACTTTTTTACCTGGAGGTATTTTAATTCAATGGGGAAAAACGACAGCTTCAGGGACAGGTACACGTAATTATTTATTTACATCTAATGCTCCAGGTTTTGCATTTCCAAATGCTTGTTTTCAAGTAATAGCACAAACACAAATCACAACAATTGCAAACGGAATTGATTGGACTGTATCAAATATAAGCACAACTGGATTTAGTCTAGGAACACTTCCTAGTGGTACACCTTCAGGAACTCCATTTTCATGGTTTGCAATAGGTAACTAATGAGCGAAAAAATCATAGTAGGCCCAGTAAATAAAGGTTTAAGAACCGATCGAACACCATTCGTTATCGACAATGATTCCTTTCCTACATTGCAGAATGCTTATCAATGGAGAGGAAGAGTTAAGAGAAAACGTGGAACAAGTTTACTTGGAAGATTGAAAAGAGATTTAAATGGAAATAGTTTAGGTGTTGCTGGTGCAAGTCCTTGGACATTTAATTTATTTAACCTATTAGGGTTATCTACAAGCCAACCAAATGCATCAATTGTTCCAGGAACATTGATAGTAAATTTACCATTTGTCGACCAATTAATAGATCAAGGAAATGGAATATTACTAGGATCTCTTCCTTTAATTAATTTTGGAACTGTGAATTATGCAACAGGTGCTATCGTTATTACATATGTTGGAGTAGTAATCGGAAATGTCTCAATTGCCGTGAGTTATTATCCTGATTTACCAGTCATGGGACTTGAGGATTTATCAATTGTTTCTACACAATTTCCAGGAACAATAGCCTTCGACACAATCTATTCTTACAATATTAAGTCAACATCTCCTTTTCCTATATATGATATAAGTTTCTATAAGAATCCTATTGCTGATGCAAGTATACCAGGTTATATTCGAAAGACAATATGGACACCTACAACCTGGAATGGAAAAGACTACCAGCAATTCTGGACAACGAATTATCAAGGTGCATTATGGGCGACTAATGGAATAGATACTGATCCTGTTACATTAACTACTATTGGTATGCAATTCGCTCGAGCTTCTACAATAACTTACGTCAGTAATACCGCAACGACATTAGTCGTCACCATTACAGCAAGTCCATTAGTAGTTGGAGATTTCGTATTTGTTAATGAATGGGTAGGATCTACAGTAGCAGCATCGACATCACTCAATTATCAATCTGGATATGTAACGGATATCACAGGTGCAAATATAACGATTACATTTCCATTTGCAACTATATTAGCAGGCCCATATACACCAGGAATTATTCAGTATCTCACTAACAGATCAGATGTAACAAAAGATTGTCTTCGATGGTATGATGGAGATCCAACAAATGGAGTATCTCCTTTACCATCTTCGATAAATGGATGGGTAAACTTCTCACCTCCCTTAAACAATATTGTTTTATTTCCGAACTTTTCAATAGCAGATCTTCCTCCACTTCAATATTACCTTGTGGGAGCAAGGATGATCGTTCCATTTAAGGATAGACTTCTATTCTTAGGTCCAGTCATTCAGACTTCAACAGGTTTACCAATATATTTACAAGATACAATTATCTATAGCCAAAATGGAACACCATATTATACAGCATCTTTTACAGGTGATCCAACTCTTGCAACAACAGTTTTTCATCCAATACTTGTTCCAAATAATCAAACGGCATCACCAATAGCTTATTGGGAAGATCTGACTGGATTTGGAGGTTTCATTACAGCAGGAGTAGAAAAACCTATTCTTACTGTAGGAAATAATCAAGACGTCCTTATGGTGGGATTTAGTACAATTCAAACAAAACTAGTTTACACTGGAAATGATATAACTCCATTCAACTTCTATCTGACAAACTCTGAATTAGGTTCAGGAAGTACATTCTCAGCAATTATATTAGATAAAGGTGTTCTTACAAGAGGAAATAGAGGATATGTCTTTTCGAATCAGTCAGGTACAGAAAGGTTTGATGAAGAGATTCTGGATCAGGTATTCCAGATAAATCTAACAGACCATGGATCAGAAAGATTCACAGCTCAAAGAGACTTTATTAACGAATGGGTGTATTTTACCTATCCAAGCAATGAATTTATCGCTTATGCGAATGGAGATCCTTACAAATTTCCTAATCAGACATTATTCTATAATTATCGAGATCAATCTTGGAGCATATTTAACGAATCATATACTACCTATGGTCAATTCAGAAAAGCAACAGGTGCTAGTTGGAATGATATGCCTATTTGGAATAATTGGAATGATCCTTGGAATTCAGGTAGTATCACGGTATTGAATCCAGATGTGATAGCAGGAAATCAACAAGGATTCGTAATGATTAGAGAAGATGAAAGAACATTTGAAGGAAATTCTCTATATATTCAAAGCTTTTCAGGAAATACTGTTACTTCTCCAAATCACTGTTTGAATAATGGAGATTATATCATCATTCTGGGGTCTATAGGAACAATATCAACTGTCGTAAATAATATTATATTTAGAATTTCAAACGCTACAGTTAATACATTCAATGTAGATGCTACACCAGTTTTAACAGGAACTTATTTTGGTGGTGCAACTATCAAGAGAATGTATATCCCATTTATTCAAACTAAACAATTTCCACCTAGTTGGGGAATATCTAGAAAAACACGAATAGGAACTCAGCAATACCTTTTATCCAAAACAACAAAATCTCAAATGACTCTTTTGATCTATTTAAGTCAAAACGATGAAAGCCCCTACAATTTTGGACCTATTCCACCACAACTTAATACAGTAAATGACTCTCTAATTTATAGCACAGTTTTATATACATGCCCTGAAAGTACGAATTTAGGATTAACTCCAGCCAATATCAATCTACAGATGGTGACAGGGAATCAACAGGAACAAATCTGGCATAGAATAAATACCTCTTTAATTGGAGATACAATACAAATAGGTTTTACCTTATCTGATGATCAAATGAGAGCATTAGATGACGATGGAAATTTTGTGAGTCAGTTTACAGAAATAGAAATACATGGGTTTATACTAGATGTAACCCCTAGCATGGTGCTTGCATGAATAATATTATCAATCAAACACCATATCTTAGGACTTCTCAGGAATTCCCTGAGGATTTACCTCAATTATGTGTGCAAATAAATCGTAGTTATATCGAAACTGCAACCGCTGTAAACTATAGAACAATAGGAATATTTCCAAAAAATAGACCTGCTGTTACGGGTGAATCTTGGTATCTAACGAGTCAGAGACAACAAACGTTAAGACAAATCTACAGTTTTGGTGCCATAGCTCCAGGAACAGAACTAGATATTCCACATGGGTTAGATATAAATAATGTTGTGATATTTACTAGAATATATGGAACAGTGATCACAAATGGCATTGATTATAGACCTTTACCTTATGTCGACCCAACAACACTGACAACAGGTATGGCAATTCTTGTTAATCCGAGCGTAATTAGAATTGTACTTGGTACAACGGCACAACCCGTAACATCTGGCATAGCTGTATTAGAATGGTTATCTAATGTATAAGAATAATAGAGGTGATATATGAATAATAACGCGTTTTCTAGTAATCCTCCTAAAATGAATAGAGGTGTCTATCAGAGTAAAGGAGGATCAGGAGTTTCTGGAGGTAGAGGAGGAGCATCTGGCGATGTCATTCAAAAAGGTCAAAGAGCTGGACAAATCCAACAATTCACTCCTGAACAATTGCAAATGTTCTCGCAGTTATTTGGTCAAATTGGTCCTGAAAGTGATATATTTAAAATGGCAAGTGGCGATCAATCTTATTTTGATGAGATGGAAAAACCAGCATTAAGGGATTTTGGAGCATTGCAAGGGAACATAGCATCTAGATTTAGTGGACAGGGAATGGGAGCTAGAAGAAGTAGTGGATTTCAGAATACAATGAATAAGGAAGGGTCTGATTTTGCACAGAGGTTAGCAGCAAATAGACAAGGATTAAGTAGACAAGCACTTAAAGATCTGTTTGAAATGAGTCATATGTTAATGAATGAGAAGCCATTTGAAAGAACTATTAATGGTAAAAGACAAAAACAACCTGGATTCTGGGAACAAGCAGGATCAAGTTTTGCTCAATCAGCAGGAAGAACGGCAGGAGAAAAAATCTTTGGTGGAGGAAGTGGAGGAGATCTTCAAAATGCTGCAATGGCTTTCGGAGGTTAATCATGGTTACAATTTTACAACGTACAGAGAAAAGAAGTCCTTGGGGTGCAATTGGAGCAGGTCTTGGAAAAGGACTTGGTGAAGGTTTAGAGATTGGGGAAGAAAAAAGAGAAAGAGAAAAGCAAAAGAAAGAAGCAAATCAAGTTAGACAACAAGAAAACGAATTTGCAAAAAGAGAATTGGATTTAGATTTATCTGGAGTTAATGATCCAAAAATTCGTCAAGAATTGGCTAAACAAGCTTATCAAGCGAAAATATCTCCTCAGTTACAGAAAGATAAATATGCTGCCAGAATGAATGCATTAAATGAATCGCCTTTTTCGAAATATTTAGGGAATGACCAAGGCCAAGGATTAAATGATCAAGGAAATCAGTCTAATATACCTAGAGCAGAAGGTAGAAATGATCAAGGGGAAATAGAAGTTGGAAATGTTAAAGTACCTTCAATGGTTCCAGAAAAAGCAATATTTCAGGCTGAATCAGTAGGAGAACATGGATTAGCTCAACAATTTAGAGAACATAATAAACAAATATTGGAAAATGAAAGGCATCAACAATCATTACAACAAAAACAAATCCAAGCTTCTAGAAAAGAAACGATGCCGTTGAGAAAACAATATGCTGATCAAGCTAAATATGCAAAAGATGCTCAACAGAATAAGAAACAACAAATCAATTTGATTAAGAGAGGGAAGATTGATACTCCTGAAAGAGTATTCTTTGCTTCTCTTCTTCCTGGAGCATTAGGAAATAAAATGCTTTCGTCAGATACTCAACTATATCGTGCAGGTCTTTTCGAAGAATTCGGAGTTTTAAAAGCAATGTTTCCAGGTTCGATTAGAGTTAAAGAAATTGAACTTTTAGAGGATAAATTAGCAACACTTGAAAAAAGCCATGAAGCGAAAGAGAAAATATTGGATACAGGAATAAAAAAGCTAGAGATACCTAAGATAAAAGCTAAAGCAGCTCAAAGAGTGGAAAAAGAGCATCCCAAGGCAACCTTATTAGATTTTGAAGAGCTTGTAGATAAATATTCTAAAGACGATTTAGATAAAGCATATAATGATATTTCAGATTCATATAACAAGATCTATTTTGAGTATGCTCCTGAAAAAAGCAGCCTCATTGATAAAGATGGAAACGTTTACAAAGATATTCCAAAAAACCTTCTAGAGTCGTTTTATAAAGAAGGCGAAAAAGAAGGATTAGAACTGAGGCCAATATGAATTTATTAGAACAATATCGAGTAAGTCCTGAAAATAAAGCAAAAGAAAAAAGTCTTTTGGAAAGGTATAAAGAAAAAAAACCAAATGAAAATATTCAAAATGAAGGTCAAGGTTTTCCTGAAGAAGGAGAAAATGATCTTGAAAGAGAAATAGAAAGAAATGTAGCAAGAGGAACTTCAAGAATATTAGAAACTTTTGGAGGGTTACCTGGAGATTTATATTCATTCGCTAAAGGACTATTTGGACAAGATACAGAAACAAATTTACCTACTTCAGAAAAGCTAAAAAAATTCAGTGAAGAAGCTTCTTTAGGATATACAAAACCAAGAGGAGAATTCGAAGAAAAAAGTGATGAAGTATTGCAGGATATAGCTTCGTTTATGACTCCAGGATCACCAAAATATTCTTTTGTAAGAAATATTGGAATTCCAGTAGTAGCAAATTTAGCAAAAGAAGGGATTAAATATGGTGGAAGTGAAAAAATGGGAGATGCTGCAAAGATAGGAACAATGATCACTTTAGATTTGTTGAATCTAAAAGGTGGAGGAGCTAAGAAATTTGCAGGAAATCTATTCAATGAAAGCGAAAAATTGATCCCTAAAGGACAAACATTAAAATCATCGACTTTAGAAAAATCAATTCTAAATCTAGAAAAATCATTAGAAAGTGGAGGTTCAGCTCCTTCTAAAGAAAAAGCATTAAAGAAAATATCCGAAATTCAATCAAAAATGAAAAATGGAGAAATAGAAGTAAGTGAATTGGTTGATTTTAGAAAGAATATCAATGAAATTAAATCAGAACTTGGCGGATATGAAGTTCAATTACCTAAGCATATAAAGAAAAAAGCAATAGCTAATCTTGATTTAGTAAAAAAACAAGTGATCAATGCATTAGATGAATATGGGACAAAATCAAATCCTGAATTTGGGAAACTTAATAAATCAGCTAATGAAGCTTATGCGGCTTATGAATCTAGTGATAAAATTGCTAATTTTATAAAAAAAACAGTTAAAAACTCTATAAAAAACCCTGGCGTTAAAACTATTTTAGGATTAGCAGGTGGAGGGTATGGTTTAGCTACTAAAGGAGCTGTATTAGGTAAAACAGCAGCATTAGGAGCATTGCCTTTATATGCAGGATATGAAGGTTATAAAGTTCTTCATCAAGTTATGAAAAGCCCGACCCTTAGAAAATTTTATGGTAATATATTAAAGGGTGCAGCTAGTGGGAACGCTTCACAAGTTTCTAAAAATGCAAAAGCATTAGATAAAAATATGAAAGAATAATCAATCATACCAAGTATCAGGATGACCTTCGTATTTCCCTTCTTTTCCAATAAAGCATAATATTAAATAAATTATCCCGCACGATGCAAAAAAACTTAACGGAATAAACATTATTTTCCTCTATTCCTTTCTTCAATCACATATAAGCGTGCGTGAAAATCTTTAGTTTCTTTGGCCATAGTATCTTTAAAAGATTCGATAGATCTTTGACAATGCAAATAATCAGCCCTGCTTTGTCTTACTGTCCACAAAAATAAACCTAAGTTTGCAGCTACAATTATAGCAACTTGATACCACTCCATGTTATTTTCCCCTATTCCTTTCCTCAATAACACAAAGTCTTCCGTGAAAGTCTTTGACCTCATCATGTATAGCTCTAACAAGTTCTCTTGTAGACTCTAATTTAGAATCCATATGTCTAATATCTGCTCTAGATTCAGATCTATTCCATAGAAATAATGGAAGGATAATGGCAGCATTACCCAATATAAGCGTTAAAACTGTTTCTAATTCCATATTCATGCCTTCTGTCTTTTTTCAATAATTCTCTCAATCATCTCTTCCAAATCAAATATAGCTATTCGATTTATCTCTGATCTAGCTATCCTATAAATACCCTTCTTTCCATATCCAACCTTAAAAGCATTAATTCTACCGCTCTTAACAGCCCTTCTAATTGTATTAGGATGAACATTTAATAAAATAGCAAATTCTTTGATCGAAAGAAACTCATTCCCTGTAACCTTATCATTACCCATGTTATACCATATATGGTTAATATTAGTCAATATTGGTTAATACTAATTAAACATGAGTATAATTTAAAATTTAATATATTTACATAACTAAAAATATAAAATACATTAAAAATAAAAAATTAATCTGTTTTGGGGGATTTATGCCTTTAGCTTATGGAATCGGTGGTTTGTTAAGTGTACCTGGAAGCCCTGTTACAGGAAATGGCGCACCACCAGCTTCCTTTAAAGGACAACTTGGTCAGCAGTATTACGATAATTCTCAAACACCTCCGATTGAATATGTTTTCAATGGACAGACATGGACAACAGCAGGTGCTAATCCTGCATCTACAACGACATTTGGAACAGTAGAGTTATCAACTTTAGCTCAATTGGAAGGTGGAACAGCACCAGCAGGTTCAGTAGTACCTTTAGCAAATGATGTATTTACATTTGTAAATTCTGTAGTTATTGCAGGTGGTACATTGTCTTCTGAAACTGCGGTTGGATTAATCCAAGAAGCTACAGATGTTCAAGCAGTAGCAGGTACTAACCTAAATCCTGGTATACCACTAGCCGTACAACCGAAAAGTCTAGCTGCAGTTTTTGCATCTAACCCAGCTATTGGAGGAACATTAGCAGCAGCAGCATTATTTACGACAATTGGCGCAACAGGGCTTGCATCATTATCTGGAAGTGCAACTATTACAACTGGAGCTACTGCATTAAACTTAGCTTCTGATGCTTCAACAGGTGCAGTTAATATAGGAACAGGTGCAGGTGCTAGAATTATTACAATTGGTAATTCTACAGGTGCAACAAGCATAGCTCTAAATACGGGTACAGGTTCTTCTCTGAATTTAGGAACAAATGCTATTGCACATATTGTAACTCTTGGAAATATCACCGGTGCAACAGCTGTTAATATCAATACAGGAACAGCAGGTTCTACAATCACAACTACTAATGGTATCTTTAGTTTGCTAACAGGTACTGGAACAATCTCTATTGGAGCGGATGCTGCAGACCATACTATCAATATTGGTAACTCAACAGGAGCCACACCAGTTTCAATTAATGGTGGTACATCTGGGGTAAACGTAGGAACTAACGCTATTGCACATGCTGTGACAGTTGGTAATATAACTGGAGCAAGTACTTTCGTTCTTAATGCCGGAACAGGAACTTCTTCAATTAATACAACAAATGGTATTTTGAATGTAGCAACAGGAACAGGCGCAATTAATATAGGAACTGATGCAGCAGCTAAAACAATTACCATTGGTAATATCACAGCCGGAACCGCAGTAGTTATAAATGGCGGAACAGGCTCTTCATCAATAAACACAACCAATGCTGCATTTTCATTGACAACTGGAACTGGAACTATTTCTTTAGGAGCAGATGCAGCGGATCACATCATAAACATAGGTAATTCAACTGGTGCAACTCCTATTTCTCTTAATGCAGGTACTTCTGGAGTAAATGTTGGTACAAATGCGATAGCGCATACTGTAACTATAGGAAATGTCACTGGAGCAACTGCTGTTAATATCAACACAGGGACAGGCGGAACAACTCTTACAACAACAAACGGAATATTTAGTCTACTTACAGGAACCGGTACTATCTCTATTGGAGCAGATGCAGCAGATCATACGATCAATATTGGTAATTCTACAGGTGTAACAGCAATTTCATTCAATGCGGGTACAGGTGGAGTTAATGTTGGAACCAATGCGATTGCTCATACGGTAACCATTGGTAATGTGACAGGAGCCTCTGCAATCACTCACAACTCTGGAACAGCAGCTAACGTATGGACAACTACAAACGGAGCATGGAGTTTAGTTACAGGAACAGGAACTATTGCGATTAGTGCTGATGCAGCAGCAACCACTTTAAATATTGGAACTGGTGGAGCAGCGAAAACAGTAACTTTAGGATCAACTACCACAACATCAACTACCACGATTAATTCAGGTAGCGGTAATGTTAACGTAACAGGTGGTCATTTATCCATTGCAACAGTTGCAAAAACACTTCTAGTTAATGGTGGTGCAGTAACTGACTTTATTGGAACAGGTGTTTTAACTGCGGGTACACAGACAATAGCTAACACAAATATTGCTACTGGTGATGTAATTATCCTAACACGAACAGGTGTTGCAGCTTCAACAGCACTTGGCGAATTAACATATACAATAAGTAACGGAGTGAGTTTTACTGTAACATCAATGGGGGTGACAACCGCTACAATTCTTGTTGGTGACGTCTCCACATATGCTTACTTTATTGTAAGACCAACATAATTAATGAGGAAATATGATCAAAAATCAAACGATTTTAGAAATTAAAAAAAATGAACGAACATATCAACTTCATTTATCGAACGACAGTCCTTTGGGAGAAGTTTTTGATGTATTATGCGAAATGAGAGCATTTGTTTTAAATAGGTTAAATGAAGTTGCAAAATCAGAAGTCAAAACGGATGAATCCCCAAAGGAATAATTATGTCATATACAAATAGGGTTGCATGGGAAACACTGAGAACACTTGATTCTGCCACTATGGCTAGTGCAGTAACATTCTATAATGTCGGCGGTCCTCTTCTTTATCCATCATATAAATTGAAGATGGTAAATAACAGTAATGTTCTTGTAAGAGTTTCTATAGATGGAATCTCATATATAGATGTTGCTCCTGCTAATTCTTTTTGGTTATATGATGAAACACAGGCTTCAGTAGCTACAGCAAATTGTCCTGCAGTTCCAGCAGGAACGCAAATTAGTGTTACTTCAGCAGCTGTAGGAGTTGGATTGATCTATCTTGTCTCACAATATTTAATACAGGCGTAAGAATGAGCCAAGCAGGAATAATTAATGTAGCTGGTGGAGGTGGAGGTGGTGCTCCAATCCAGACAATAACTGGAAATGATGGAGTTGCTGTTCCACCAACAGCTAATAATATATTTCTAGTTGGCGGAACTACTAATGTAAATAATACAAATGGTATAGCCACTTCAGGTAATGCTGGCACAAGTACAGAAAATGTTTCGCTGACTAATAGAATAACTGGAACAGCAACGACAACGGACGCAGTTACTCCTCAAACGGTATATTCTTTCCCTCTTAGTGCAACTCCATCAACTTATCTTTTAGAAGTTCGAGTAGTAGGATATAATGTAACAGATAACCTATCTGCTGGATATACCTCATATAGAGTAATACGCTCAAATGTAGCAGGTGCAACTCAAATTAGTGCTACACCAGGTATCATTTCAGAAGAAACAACAATGATAGGTGTAGTAGTAAGCAATTCTGTTTCTGGAAATAATACAACATTAACTGTAACTGGATTAGCAGGAAAAACAATCAATTGGTATGCCTTAACAACATATATTTTAGTGAGTTAAAATGCCTGGATTTATATCGAGTATAAGTAATTCCGAAGAGATTGTTTTTGCAGAGAATGCAGATTTTAGCGGAAACACTGAACCTTCAAAAGTAAATGGCCTTCAAACAGATGGCCAATTGTGGATTGGACAAACAACTCCTGCTGTTGGTGAAACAAATATAAAAGTTGGAAAGATTGTAGCTGGTAATGCTGGAATAACAATAGGATATACTACCCCTAATATTACTGTTAGTTTGACGGGTGGTGGATCAGCTATAGAGAGAGTAGATCTTCAAACAGGAACAACTCCGGTAGTTCCATTAGCTGGTA
>Ga0193694_1000027_pt1 | contig 17818 bp, 24 predicted proteins | sample L3s1metaG_FD_160567 | JGI IMG/M metagenome (GOLD analysis project Ga0193694, IMG submission 160567) | Soil microbial communities from a riparian zone of the East river system, Colorado, United States - L3s1 | ecosystem: Environmental > Terrestrial > Soil > Riparian zone | place: USA: East River... | reverse complement strand
TTAGGACTAAAGAGACGGCAGATTTATTCCTTGTCCTAATAATGAAACTACTCAAGGATGGGGGTCGTTGCGCCATGGTCTTGCCTGATGGTAGTTTATTCGGGGAAGGTGTAAAGACTAGAATAAAGGAGGAGTTGCTAACCAAATGCAACCTTCATACTATCGTAAGATTGCCTAACGGAGTATTTAGTCCTTATACGGGAATAAGGACTAATCTTCTATTTTTTGACAAAGGTTCACCTACTCACGAGACATGGTATTTCGAGCATCCATACCCTGAAGGAGTGAAGTCTTACAATAAAACTAAGCCGATTGATATTGTTGAATTTGAGTTGGAGAAGAGCTGGTGGGGTGTTAGAAAGGAAAGTGAATTCGCCTGGAAAGTAGATATCGCGGACATAAAAAGAAGAAATTACAATCTTGATATAAAGAACCCACATGCACCTGAATCGACAATAGCCGATCCTCGCAAGATCCTAGAATCGTACAGAAATACTGAAGCCAAAATAAGACAAATTCAAGACAGTATTCTATCTGAGCTGGATGAGTCATTGAATCATCCTTAGTTTATGTTAAGCGATAATTTCCATCACCTCACTATTAGTCCAAGCAATGCTTCTCAACTAAGGGCATTCGTTCTTCAGTTGGCTGTCCAAGGCAAACTTACTGCGAGCTGGAGGGCACAGGTACCCAATATCGAAAATGGTCATAGCCTTCTTGACAGAATCATGCAGGAAAAAGAACAACTAATAAAAAGGGGAATAATGAAAAGAGAAAAGCCATTACGTCCCCTAAGTCCCGAAGAAATAGCCTTCGAATTGCCCGAAGCATGGATATGGACCAGATTTGGAGAACTAGGTGATTGGGGCGCTGGTGCAACGCCAAGTCGAGGCAACAGTTTGTTTTATGACGGACAGATTAATTGGTTTAAATCTGGAGAACTGAACAATGGAATAATGGATTATCCATCGGAGGAAAAGATAACCGAACTTGCAATGAAGAAGGTTTCGTTGAGACTTAACAAGCCTGGGGATGTTTTGATTGCAATGTATGGAGCCACTATCGGCAAAACCGGCCTATTGAAGGTTGACGGAACGACTAACCAAGCGGTATGTGCATGCACTCCTCTTGCAGGCATAAGTAGTGAATTTTTGCTTTTGCTACTAAATGCTTTCAAGACAGTATTTATCAACCAGGGAGCAGGGGGTGCCCAGCCAAATATTTCGAGGGAAAAGATTAGGAACACTCCGGTGCCACTCGTTTCCTCAAATGAACAGGTTGAAATTCTTTTTAGAGTCACTCAACTTATGAAGTCCATCGACGAGTTGGAATCAGAAGCCAAAAATAGAATTGAGCTCAAAAATAAGTTTGTAATTGGCAGCCTTTTTCATTTTACAAACCTTCCAAATGTTGAAGCAACTGACATAAGTTGGTCCCTAATTAAGAACAATTTTTATTCATTCTTTGATGAGGTCGCAAGCATTAAACTGTTGAGAAGAGCAATACTTCAATTAGTCGTTAGAGGTAAACTGACTCAAGGATGGCGGAGAAAAAACAGGGGGATAGAATCCGCAGGCGTATTGCTTGAAAAACTGCGCGAGGAGAAAGCTAAGCTTATTACGCGGGATAAAATCAAAAAGGATGATCTCTTACCCCCAATAAAGGCAGCGGATGTTCCTTATGAATTGCCTGAGGGTTGGATATGGTGTAGACTTCAAGAGGTTGGTCTCTTGAATAGAGGTAAATCGAAACATCGACCAAGAAATGATCCTAAATTGTTCACGGATGGGAAGTATCCATTGGTGCAAACAGGAGACATTTCGAGTGCCAAATACAATGGGGGTCTGGTGACTACTCATAATTCGGAATATAATGAGTTTGGATTATCTCAAAGTATGATGTGGGAAAAGGGCACTTTATGTATCACGATTGCTGCCAACATAGCTGAAACAGGATTCTTAGGATATGATGCGTGTTTTCCGGACAGTATCGTAGGATTTACAAGTCTTTCAGGAGAGAACACATCCAAATATGTCCAATACTTTATTGAGGTTACTAAGTCAGACCTGGAGAGGTACGCCCCGTCAACAGCACAGAAAAACATAAACCTTGGCATCTTAAATGGGCTAATCTTTCCTCTACCTCCACTTCTCGAACAGGAGCAAATTGTCGCTAAAGTTAAGATGATAATGCAAGAATGTGATCGATTGGAGGGCGATGTTATTCAGTTGGAGCAGGAGGCAGACCAATTGATGCGGGCAATATTGAGGGAGGCGCTGAAGGAAAATGAGAGTGTGAACCAACCAGTGATTGATCCCATTCATGAGATGTGAAGGATAATGTTTTCTTAAATTCTGTACATTGCACGGACCTAACTCATTCTCCGTGCGATTTTTCCCGATTAACAGCGTGTTTAGGTATCTAAGAATCGGCCTCTTAAATCGTCTATCGAGAAGAGTTGAGGATGTACATAATGAAACGCAGTCCTGGTTAAAGATTGAGGCATTTGCGAAAGAACTTCCGACTCCTGAGGAGGAGCTGCTACCGGGCGTTAAGTGGGGAGACTATCGCAAATTATATACTCCAGCCTATTGGAAGCTTCAGTACCACATGACCGAATTTACAGAAAGTAACACACACCGAATCGGCGCCAGTATTGTTCAAGAAGTTGTTGCATGCTTGCTTGGCGGATATGGGATACCCTCAGAAATGGGACTTCTGGCGTTTTACAGATTAAGAGATTTAGGCCTCATCCAATTTGGCGTTGAGCGAAAGGAATTATTTGAAGCGCTTTCGGAGCCCTTCGAAGTGAAAGGTGGTAAGAAAGCAAAGTATCGATTTTACAATCAGAAGGCGACTTACATTCATCGATTTCTGCACAGAGCTGATTTGAATTCAATTCCGGTGGATGATGATCAAGAATTGAGAAATTGGTTGCTGACAATTGATGGAATAGGCCCTAAAACAGCATCCTGGATAACGAGAAACTGGCTTCAGAGCGAGAACGTCGCAATAATAGACATACACATATTAAGGGCCGGTATCATCGCTGGTTTCTTTGGTCTAGAAAGTGACGTGACATCTGGATATTTTGATTTAGAAAATAGCTATATTAGTTTTTGTAATGCCCTCAAAGTAAAGCCCTCAAACCTCGATGCTGTCATTTGGGACAACATGAAAAAATCGAATAGGATCGCATTACAGGTTTTAGCCGACAAGTAATTTAACCCCTACTAATATGTCCGGTGGTGGCGGTGGTCCAGGCCCAAGTATTCGAAATGAAGACGAACCTTCATGTGCTGACTTAGTAATCACAACTCATATAGCGTCGCCCGTCCCCGCCGTAATTTCAACGTTGAGCAAAGGAGACTTGTTGACTATAACTGTTGCAAGTATCACTGGCCCCATTCAGGTGGTGACTTCTGGCGGAAAATTAGCTGGATCAGTAATATCGAAAGATCAAGCAAGACTTCTAAGTTGCATAAATGGTGGGACGGAATATGAGGCAGAAGTATTATCGATCAAAGGAGGAAACTGCCAAATTCAAATTCGGTCAACATGATAACCGTTATAGGAGGTACCTATAACGAATATTGTTTTGAGCCATATTGGAATGAAGTTTTTGGGTCAGGTCTGCGCGGATGCAATGTAATATTGTCTTTGAGCACAAACTCCCAAATTGAGTACCATACTTTTTTGGATAGCCGCACAGTCGACCATCTAAATTCTTTTAAACAACTCTATCCTCGATTTGACTTCAAGTGCAAAGGAATTGAAATCAATCCCACCTTTTCTTACGACCATCCGTTAAGTTCTCCAAGAATATTCCCGAGGCCGGATTCGATAAATCGAACCGCCAACCACCTTGATGTTACCGGAGAAAATGTTTTGTGCTTTGGCATCTTAGAGGGTTCTGCCACTATCCATGGGGAGAATGTTGTCTATGATCCGCAATCACCGGTTAATCCAATTTCATTTTCTCAAACAAAATCGTCAGCGAACAATCTTGCGATCGTCATCAACTTAAGGGAAGCTGAAAGAATTTGCAAATCAAGCAGCATGGCCGACATGAAGTCCTTCTTTTTAGAGAAAGAAAAAGCGAATGTTCTTGTCTTGAAGATGGGACCAAAGGGAGCCCTTGTAAGTACAAAGAATGGTAATGACTCAGTCATTCCCGTATATAAGACACCGTACGTTTGGCCGATTGGTTCGGGAGATGTATTCGCTTCCAGTTTCGCCTACCACTGGTTTGATGGAATGCAACCTGCACTTGCAGCGGAGAGGGCTTCATACTCTACCGCTGAATATTGCTCGACGAGAGGCTTTCTTTTCTCTGAGATTGGAAGCAATACGGATTTTCAGAAATTGATTGTCAACAAGAATCCAGAGCATCAAATTTATTTAGCAGGACCTTTTTTTACGTTTGCCCAAAGATGGCTAATAGATCAGATTCGGAATTCACTGCTTGAGGCTGGATTGAAAGTATTCTCACCATTCCATGATGTTGGGCACGGTCTTGCCAAAGATGTGGTAGAAAAGGATATTATTGGTCTGAAAAATTCAAAACTGGTATTGGCCGTCCTTGACGGGCTTGACTCAGGAACTCTATTTGAAGTCGGCTATGCGGTGGCGAACAACATTTCAGTAATTGGCTTCGCACAAAAAGAAACGTCAGAAGGTCTAAAGATGGTTGAAGGCACAAATTGTACTCTGGAGGATGATTTTGCGACTGCCGTATATAAGGCCTACTGGAATTTAGCAGAAAGATGAGTAAAGGGATACTTCTGTCAGGTGGAATTGATTCAATCTGCCTTGCCTATTGGCTTAAACCCTCATTTGCTTTTACAATTGATTACGGCCAAGTCCCTTCAAAGGCAGAAATCCAAACGTCTACCCATGTTGCTTCTACATTAGGTTTGCACCATGAGGTGATCAAGGTTGATTGTAGTAGTTTAGGTAGTGGGGAACTTCTAAATAAACCTTCCTTATCGATCTCACCTTCGACGGAGTGGTGGCCCTATAGAAACCAACTTTTGGTTACTCTGGCATCCATGAAAGGTATAAGTTTGGGTATTTCAGAGCTTATGGTTGCATCAGTTAAATCCGATAATTTTCATAGAGATGGAACTGAGGAGTTTTATGATAGAATCAATGGACTGATGACTTTTCAAGAAGGCTCGATAGAGATTTCTTGTCCAGCAATTTCGATGACGTCAGTAGATTTGGTACGGAAATCAAACGTTCCCCTGGAAATTCTACTATGGGCCCACTCCTGTCACACATCTGATGTCCCGTGTGGTCGGTGTCCTGGATGTTTAAAATACTTGCTTGTTATGCAGGAACTCGGATTGGATTGATATGCTGAATCCGCGTCCAAAAAAACGGGCAAGCAAGCTGGTGCCGTTCATATATCCGGTAACCGAAAAAGTCAGATTGCTTAGGTCAATGACAAAACCTAAGAGAGATTTTCTTTCAACTGTTTTAAAGAGGCGGAGCAACAGGGTATTTAAAGAACTATCAAAAGCACACTTGTCCAAGCTGTTGTGGTACTCTTCCAAAGTTATTTCGCTCGATATTCAAAAAGATGGATCAATATGGTTCCATCGACCCATTCCCTCAGCCGGAGGCCTCCACCCCATTGACCTCATTGTTTACTCGAGGCTTTATGACAAAACTGGGCACTTTTACTACTACAATCCCTTGGATCACAGCCTTGGGAAATTGCTGATTGATAGGTCTAAATCTGAGCCGTTCTTAAAGCACATTGAACAGATAATCCCACTTGGTGAGGCCTCAATAGTCTGGTTCGTCGCCAATGGAAACAGAACGTATGCAAAGTATCATAATCCTGAAAGCCTGCTGTGGCGCGATGCTGGAGCGTACATCTATTGCTTTCAACTGGTGTCTGAAGCGCTTAATATAAACTCCTGTCCGCTTGGGACATTGGGTCAACCATTTATTACTGATATGTTGAGGGCGGGTAGTTCGGTTTTCGGGGTTGGTGGTATGCTGATTGGTGGGAGATCATAGGTTAATAATCAAAATCAATCTGCGACTCGAAACCTGGGTTCTTCAATAGAAACCAAATTGAACTAATTCATACTGGTTTAAAAATACTTGTCACTATCTTCAACCAAACAGTTACAAACAAATTTTTAGCGTGACCTTTTTATCTCCCTCCTCGTTCTTTCAAGGATGATCTGAAAACAAGGGACCGCAAGTCTCTAAAAATAAATCGTCCCCATCTTCCCCCGAACTTGTGAACTCCTGATTTCCCGATCTCGCAGATTTGAACCAGTAACGAAAATACACCAGTTCAAAAAGGAGGGAATATGGAAAGGGGAGAACAGATTTCAGGATTCATCAGCAGTCTGGTATCAGACGTTCGGTTAAGACCCATCCACATTGCACTTTCCACAGCATTGTGCCACGCCTGGATCGAAAGTCAATTTCGGCAGCCTTATAGTGTCTCGCGGAGTCAGCTCATGCAAGCCTGCCGCATTCACTCCAAAGCGACTTACCACAAGACCCTTCGCGAACTCCAGGCCTTCGGGTATGTCGAGTATCATCCTTCCTATCATCCGGTGAAGGCAAGTTCTGTAACGCTAAAGGTAGACTTAACAACACCTATCATGGGTAGCGCACCAAACTCATAAACCATAAATCATGACAAAGAAAATCCATTTCATTACCCAAGCCAAAGGAGGTTCCGGTAAATCAGTATTGGCATTCATGCTTGCTGAAAAATATAAAGAAGCTGTAATACTTGACCTTGATGACGCCACTACAACTTCGATGAAGCAGCTTGCCTATCGCAAGCCAATCAAAGTTTCATTTCTGGACCCGAGAACAAAACGAATCGATAGAGGTGCTTTCAATGGGCTCTTTGAAAGTGTTATTGAGGCACCCAGGGAATTATTTATCGCAGATCTTGGTGCAAGTGTAGCGGAGCAATTGCCGAAATATTTCTCTATGAATGGCACAGACGTGATCATGGAAATACTTGTGAAAAGTGATATTCAACTGCAACTTGTTTGCGTGGTGGGTGGAGGAAATATCTTCAAAGCCACTATGGAGTACCTGGTTGAACTTGGCGATTCCACCAAGGACCAGATCAAAATAACAGTAGCACTCAACGGTTTCTATCCGTGCTCACAAGAACAGACTGCAGCACTGCTTGATTATATCGAAGAGAACAAACTCACTCTAATAAACTTTGACTTGGTCAAGGACAAGGGTGAAATGGCGATGCGGACTGTTGAGAACGTGTTAAAGGACGGAAAAGGGACGTCGGGATTAAGTCCATTCACATCCATCTATTTTAGAAAACCGATTGACGAACTAAGTCTATAGGCCATGATAATGACTGATCAGGAGCGAAAGAATTTACGTACGTACTGCGCCGACCTTCTTAAGCAGCATGGGATTCAGTTCACTCCGGACGAGCCCATCGTCCCGCCTCTTTATGTTATTCACAAAGATATGGAGTTGAATAATCGAACTAATAAAGAGATCGCATCTCTGATTCAGGGAGCGTTGTCAAGAATAAATTCGAAGGAATTCAATTTCAATTCAGAGGGAGCTGCATGGACATTTCAAATGGGTATAACACTCAGGTGGGGGTTAATCGGTTTTCTCGTTTTAATGTTGATATGGGTTGCAGCCTGGCGTTGGTCAATGGCCAATGACGTTGATCGGGCGAGGACCATCATTGGTGCCTCTGACAATATCAGTGAGCTGTTGAAACGCACAAGGAAGAATAATGATGGTTCTTACTTTATCGATTTCATCGCAGCTAAAGGAGACTCGATTCAATACTTTGTCGAGTACGAAAGATTAAGCTCGAAGACGGTTCGGGTATACTTAGGCAGAGGCACCAGGACATCCAAACCTTGACTTTGCTGTGGAAAAGAAAACCATCATTCGATTCTTAAACGAAAAAAGGCGAGGTGCTTATACTTTGCTAGTAGAGATGTACTCAGATGTAGTTGCTGAAATGACAATGACGATGGCCCTGACAGTAATCAAGGAAGACCTTGAGAAGGAATTAGGAGCACCCGTTAAACTTCATTATTTCAGCCTGGTAAAAGCGATCTCGAGACTTAAAAAGAGGGGTACCAAGAAGTCCGGAGCATTGACTACACGAAAACAGGAATTCAAGGATTCCAATGAGATCGAAAACAGTCAATTAGGTACAGGCAGGTTCAAGTATGGTCAAGATGTCCAATGATGTTCAATCAATGTCAAATAAGGGTTACGTTAGTTCAGCTTAGTTCAGCCAGTAGCAGACCTGGCAAGTTCGGAGCAAGCCATGTTTTCGCTACGCTCAAACGGCTTGAACTGGAAGAATCACTTCGTTCTTTTTAGGATGGCAAGACCCCGGAAAAACGATATTGAAAAGAGAACGATTCAAATGAATATCCGGCTGACAAAAGACGAGGCCGACAAGATCAATAGTTATGCAACAGTCAGCGAAGAAAGCCCAGCCAACTGGATACGCGAGAAAGTGTTTACCGGGAAATTCCCAGCAATGAAGGTTTCCCCACTCGAAGGCGAGATATACCGTGAGCTGAAAAAAATTGGCGTTAACCTCAATCAAGGCACACGCCGGCTTAATCAGGGAGATGTTCCAAAGGATTACCTGGTAATGCAAAATGAACTGCTTACCCTCCTGGACAAGATCATTAAACTCCTGATCCATGACCGGCAATCAGATCAAGGGTAAAGGTTTCCGGGGTGCGTTGCGATACAACCTCGAAAAGGTCAACAACAAGGTAGCCGAAGTGCTTGATCATTCCTTCGCGCGGGTTTCAGAAAGTTCGATCATGAAGGAGGTCCAGTTTGTAAAGATGCAGCGACCAAATCTTCAGAAATACTTCTACCATACCTCAATCAACTTCCCCCCGACCGAGGATCTTCCAAACGATTTGATGACCCGGATTGGTCGCGACTACCTCGAAGCCAACGGGTTCACGCAGCACCAGTTTATAATGTTCCGTCACCACGACGCCGATCATCCGCACCTGCATATCCTCGTGAACCGGATTGGCTATGACGGCAAGGTTTTGAGTGATAGCAATGACTTTCAGCGAAGTGAAAATATCCTGCGGAAACTGGAGGCGAAGTATAATCTCACCAAGGTGACTCCCAGCCGGGAAGCCAAAGTACGTGCCATTACTAAGAACGAAAGTGAGATGATGAACCGTACGAAAGAAACGTCGCGAAAACTGCTTCTTCAGCCGGTCATCAAATCAGTGCTGGAGGATACGCCAGGTTTGACCACCGGCGAATTTATTCGCACGTTGGAGAGCAAAGGGGTTCGGGTTCTGTTCAACCAGGCGACCACTGGCTTTGTAAGCGGGATTTCGTATGACTACAAAGGGTTTCCAATTAAGGGCGCCAAACTGGGAAATGATTTCAAGTGGACGTCTATCAAAAACACTATTGACTATGAACTAGAAAGAGATCGCGCTATAATTTCCGAGGCAAATCTTAGAACAAAAGCTAACCAGCCTAACACCAGACCAGGCTCTTACAATAATCGATTGGCTAACCCAGCTGACAGGAGGAACAATTATCCTTTGGGAGAAAAAGGCAAAGGCTTCGCTCTTGAGTCGTTACTGGATAACCCTTCTAATGGGAACGATAGGAGCGTTGATTACGAACCTTATCTGGAGACTGACAGACTAGGCAGGCGGCCAAGAAGGAAGAAAAAGCGTAAGGGTAGGAGAATGTAAGCTCGATCTCTAGCCATTCCATGTTCTCCAATACCCTTGTGGACTTGCGGAATCACGGAGATATCCTCAGCCGTAATATCCACGCATCCTTAGCTTCGTAGACATTGAAGGTTCTTAGGGCAGAGATAAAAGTTAATCCTCGAAGCTTGCTGTTGTTCTAGGCATCGACAGTTTTTCCTTATCAACTTCAATCAACAATGCATCCTCAGCTTCCCGATATGGGTCATACCAATCCGCTTTTTTCATAGCCCAGGTCTTCCAGTTTTTGAATTCATCAGAAACCTCATTACTCGAAACGGCGCGAGCATCAGCATCTGCAATGAAGTCCCTAAGTATTTTTACTTGTTGCCAACGAAGCGATTTGTTCAAGAGTTTTTTAAAGTCTCGAAGTTCTTTTTGTTTTCGTTGATCCTTTTCCTTTTGGATCTGTAACCGTTTGTTCTCCTCTTCTTCTCTTATTCTGTTTTTGCGCCAACATTCGTGAAGCTCATCAATCTTGGTTTCTATCTTAGCAACGATATTTGACAATTGGCTTTCTAGTTTTCGTTTTCCATCCTGCCATTCATACCCGCCATAACCTTCTGACTTGAACACCATGACCCCTGTTGGAATGAAATCTCTTGTTGGCCAGCTATTGCCCGGATTGTTAACTATCCTGTGTCTCTCGCGTAGCTGAATCTTAACTTGTTGTTCTCTTATAATGGCATAGGTTTCGTTATAGGTTACTTCTATTGAATGGCCACGAGCCCGCAGGATTTTGATAAGCATATCCATAAACAGAAATGCTCGTTGCATAAGCTCTTTTGGGACATTAATGTTCAAACCGCCCCTTCTGCCATCTTTCCCCGAAAAAATACGTTTGGTCTCGACTATTAACTCATCAGGTTGATGAAGTTTGTCAGGAACGACAAGATTAACTCTTGGATCCTCTTCAATTTCACGCTGTCTTTGTGACCAAGGGTATTCCTTTCGCGGTATAGCCCTATCTATTTCCTGCAGCGTTACTTCTTCTTTTACATCTGGTGACGGAAGATGAGGAATTGAAATTTTTCTTCCGGCCTTAACTCTTTGCCAATGGCCAACTTTTGGAATCGGTATGTTCATTCTGATGCAAGTCTTCCTTAACCCGACATCTGAGATCTCATACCTTTTCGCGAGAGTTGTCATGGGCTCGGCCCAGACTAAATCAAATAGTTCCTTCCGGGTTAGCGTAACTTTATCCATGGACATTGAATTTAATTTCAATTGGAGACTTTGGTCAAAAGATGGATGACTTGTTACTAAGGAACAGGAGTTTCACCCACGAGTCCCCACGTCTTCCACAACTGGCCAAATGGGCATAACTCAGGCTCAGTAGCTCTCTCCCAAGGCGAGGTTTGACATTTACTATTTGTAATATCCTTGTCTGGCCTTGACTTGCAGAAATGAAACATTTGGCAATCAAATTTTCCGTTAAATACTCTTATGATTTCTTTAAATACAAGTGCCTGATAAGGCTGTATTGCAGGATCACTGAATTTTTCAGGAGGAATAAAGGAACCTTTATTTTGGTTATTGGTAAAAAATGGTGTTCCTAGTCGATGAACTATGTCATAGAACTCTTGCGAGAGTACTCCTTCAGCTTGAACTAATCCTGAAATAAAATTTGGCCTGTTCAGCCTTAGCCATCTACCTTGATTTAGAATATGGTGAATCCAATTATAATTTGGCAATAATTGGGGCGATTGCAAAGCATCAAAAAACTGTTGATCAACAAGGTTAATGCTGTTTATGAATAGTGATTCAATTGATTCGACTTTACCTTGTCCTTGGAATGTAAGTCCGTCGTGGACAATTCTGGTTACGCTTTCAAGATTAGTTGGAACAAATTTATCCCTTTTTATTCTTTCCAGGGAAGCGAAAAATATTTGAGCTGGGTGAAGGCACATAAGGGAAGCGTCGCAAAGAGATGCAATTAATGATGGATCACTTCCGAATGAGGGACACTCCTTTAAAACGATTTGTTCAGCCAAAAGGTATGGTATATCTGGGTGCTTAACCGTAGGTAGGTATTCCCTCTGAATGGTATGTGCAATATATTCCTTTAAGCACGTCGAGCCAAAGTGAAGACGCCCAGGTGTCCTATTATTGGTGTCTACATAATGTACAATGAATTTCTTTGCGATTATGGATTTACTTTCTTTATCAACTACGATAACATCTTCCGTATGATATCCTTGATAAATAACTTGGTTTACGCCATTAGCATCGCCACGGTATATTTTACTTAAGTCAAAATTCGGTTTGATATTATTCGCTGCTGTGAGCGCAACTGGCACCTTAAATGTTGGATAACCGTCAGTCCTTATTTTCCAATTTACGTCTTTGATGAAGTCAATAAAAAGAATTGAATCCAATAGACCCGAAGTGGTACTAATATTTTGAATGAAATGGATATACTCGTGAAGAAATGTTGAAAATAGTCTTGGATCGGCCCGGGAAATACTGTTCAGGTCGCTTATTTCGAGATCCGTATTGACTCTTAAGTGCAAAAAGCCCGGTTCATAAAAGCCAAGTGTTTCTAGGTCAGAATGATTCATGTCTTCATGCGCTAACTACTTGAGGCTTGATCAATTTGCTTCCGGACCTCTTCACTGTTGGGATCTTCTTTGAAACCGTCAACATTTTCCCAACACCAATTGAAATAGTCCCTAACTTCTTTCGTAAAGATTCCTCGATTCTTAGTTAGCACTGCGACCAATCCTTCAACCGCGACTTGAACCTCTTTGAGATTAACGATTTTGGGATGGTTAGGGTGGGCAGGCGCTTTATAAATAGGTGACTCTTTTAGATATAGTTCCAAAGCATTTTTGGTTCCAAGAAGATAGCGAACATGATGCTCTTCAATAGCGTAATTGATTCCCATTACGCTGTCGTTACCAAAAAGTGTTCTGTAGAATGTATTTCGTAGTGAAATTTCACTAGCTGGCATTATCGAAATCGAGTATTTTGGTGTAAGAGGGATATGGACAATGTTTTCTGAAGACAACACATCAGTTAAATCTCCTTTCTTGTCTCGTATAATGACTGGATTGTCTCCGGAAATAAATTCCCAGTCGCGGGCAGCTTTATTAACGGATATCCCGCAATTTCTTTTTTCATGATATAACAACTCAAAATGTTTGACTGATTCTTCGAGTAATTCGCTTTTCTTAATATTCCACGAATTTTCGCGTTCTTCTTCAGGAAGTGCCTCAATCGTATCTAAGGCATGTTGATCCAAGTCTACAAACTTTGGTGTTCGATAGTAGAGGCTAAGGCAGGACTTTAGGACCTTTTCACGCATTTCACCGGTTAGGGCCTCTTGGGTATCGTCGGTAATAAATTCTGTGATCTCAGTAAAATGTCTGTCCGCATGTTTCTCATAGGCATGCTCCAGAAATTGTCTTTCTTCGCCAGAAGCGAAAGGGAGATCATATAGATAGTCAACTGAACAAATGTTTTCTGTCGTACGCCGTTCAATCTCGCCACCATTCTCCATCGCATAGACGCTCCACTTATTCTTCTTTGGATTAACGAGAAACCCAAAATTCTTCAAATAAGATTTGGGTATGTAATGTTGATTGATAACTATTGGTCTCATGATTGGTACGTCAGACGCTAAGTTTCTTTCGAAAGTCCACAAAGTATCTATCAAAGCCAGCAGCGCGGTACGATCTCCAAGGAATTTCATTAGAGTTTGTATTGTGAAAATCAGGAAGTTCAAAGCTTCCTCTGTGCATCACCAAATTGAAATAGTCCTCCAAGAAGGTTGACTCAACTTTTCTTTTGAAGTGAGCGATATCCGCGGCTAAAAGTCGCGAGTCGTTTATTTCGTCGATGAAATTTTCAATAAGATGAAATCGATATGTAGGGAATGCCGCGAAAGCCAGGACAAAATTCAGGTCCATGAAATAGCTCCTACTTCCAAGGTACTGGTGAGAGAGTTTGATATCCCGATTATTAAGAAAGTCTGTGTGGTCTGCGACGAAGTCCGCATTAGCAGAAATCCGATCAAGAGTTGAATTAATGGTGTCAAAGCAATTCATGGAATTGATGTCTGGAAACTTATACGGCTGTCGCCCAGTTGGAACTCCTGTGGCCATCAGAACTTTATTGGTTATAGATTTTTGCAATTCATTTCTCAACTGTTCAAATCTCTCATCAAGGTTTTGCTTTTGATTGCTTGACTCCTGAATTCTTGATTGCTCCCTGGTTAAATACACGAATAATATGACAGATACGATTGCAGCGATTGGAGTAACGATATTATTGAATCTGACGTCGTCAAAAGTTTGATTGGAGCGAAGGTACGCGTCCACCATAACGGCCAGAACAAGGGTCGTCATTATCAGTAACACTAATATCCTATAATTGGTACGTGCCCAGAAAAGAAATAATTTCATTGAACTTGATTTAGATAAGTTTTACTTGATTTCATATAAATGAGGCGGAATTTTATTCTCTCATTAATTATTATACAAATTTAGGCTTATGCCTGAATTAGCTTGCAAGGAATTTCCGGCATAAACGGTTTCCCCCTTCCAGCTATCGCTTCCAGGAACCCCCATTTATTCCGTTCCTCCTTGCGCAAATTCCGTCCTAAGCCAACGGGTGCTCCATAATTAAATCAAACGATTATGGAAAGCACAAATCAAAAACACCGGTATGAAGTAGCAGAAATTCAACTTAGCTACAAGTCAAACGTGAGGCCGTCGCTCAGACCAAAAATCTCCGGATCGAAGGATGCCTATAATGTTCTTCTGGAGAATTGGAATGACTCCAAAATTGAATTCGTTGAACAATTCAAAGTCCTGCTTCTGAACCGAGCCAACAAGGTTCTTGGAATCTTCGAGGTTTCAAATGGAAGTGCGACTGGAACGGTTGCCGATCCTAAGCTCATCTTTGCAGCTGCGATAAAAGGAAACGCTTGCGGAATTATTCTAGCTCACAACCATCCTTCCGGAAACCTTCAGCCAAGCCAGGCAGATATTGATTTGACTAAGAAGATGAGAGAAGGTGGGAAGCTCCTGGAAATCCAGGTCCTGGATCATGTGATAGTTACAACCGAAGGATACTACTCTTTTGCGGATGAGGGTTTTATGTAAAGCCCTCTCGCAAGGAGCATCAAGGCGAACCTCAAAGACCTTCATGAATCTTTTGCGCGAGTTCCTTGAAAAAACTTTGATACTCTTGAGGAGTGACTTTATACTTTGGATTTAGACCTTCAAACTTATCTAAGTCGAATTTAGAAATATCGAACTTATCCAATTTTCTAAAAAGCGATCTTGGATTCGCCTCTTTTGACAGACTTTGAGCCTGGACTAGGATGTCCTCAAGTTTGGCATGTTCATCTTTGAGAAGGACATAAATATCGTAGTAATCGCGAATTTCATTTCTTTGTGTTATCACATAGAGTTTTGATCCTCCTAGAACTTCTTTTGTTGACATAGATATGTTGCCACATAAAGGAAGGGGATTTGTAAGCGGCTTTTTTAGATCGGTATGATAGAAAGTTATGCGAACTTCAGGGTGAACAACAAGAAAATTCACTTGATAAAAGTCGATGTGATTCATCTCGACTTTGCCGAATAAATCTTTTAACTCTGTATGGATTTGGTTAGCATCAAGAGCATATTTCACACTCTTAGTGGGTATCCATTGGCAAAAATCTAGATCTTCACTTAAACGGTGTTTAATCTGGAGAGATAGAGCAGTACCTCCAATGAGTTGATAGTCTTTTAGAATTTCAAGCTTGGAGAGAGGGTCAATTATCTGCTTGGCGGATTCGCTCAATCCTTCCATAAAAACTCTACAAGAGTTTACCAAGCCTGTTCAATAGACTAGCTTTTCTGTACTTGCGTTTTACAAAATCTTCAGGACGCTCTTGATTAAATAAGTGCTTGGCAGCCCAAACGTTGGCGCCATGAAAGAAATTATCTTGAATCACGACATACTGCTCCCAAATTTCTTTGATGAAATTTAAACTATATAAATCCAAGAGCATTAATTTATCCTCAGGCTTTGCTCTCAATAAAGCCCCCTCAATAATTTTATTATCAGGAGCAGAGTGCCATTTGGAACGGGGAAAAGATTGAAATGCCCAAGGTCCAATTTTCTCAATTAGCTCGCTTTTTAATTGTTGCTTGCCATTGGATAACGGAATGTGCTTATCAAACCTAGAGGCCAAAGCTTGAGAACCTTCTTCAATATGATTGATTCTTAGAGACATTATGTCGTAAAAGTAAGCAAAAACCACGCTTTTTCCAATGATTTTCGCAGTTCCTATATGCTCTTCTAACTGTGGTTGACTCAAAAAAGTTTGCTTTTTTGAGCAAAATCGCCACAAAAAAGCGTCTACGTGAGCCTCAAAAATTACTTGAGAAATATCCCTCTTATTAGATCTTATCAAAGGGAGCCCGAGATAACCTTTATTTTAGTCCTAGCTGTTTTGGTCTCACCCAATGGAAATAAGAAAACAAAGGCATTGTAATTGTTATTAAAGAAATGATACTTAAAGTTGACCGGACCATCCTCGGTTAACAGCATTATCTCACCCCTTTCATGATATCTTTTCCCCAGATAATAGTCTTGCGCAAATTGCCATTTAAAGCCAAACTCATTTGGAATGTCTATTATGCCAAAAGATTTAGAGAATTTCGTCGAAGCAAAAAAGCCTTTCTTGGAGCATTTTGGAACACTTCCTTTCTTAGAAACGTTTTCAAGCACTAGCAAAGCACACCTGTTTTTTGAACCCTCTACATATCGTCTTAACGTGGCGTGCACTGATGCACCAAAAAACTTTGCAAGGTGCATAGGGGCCTTAATTCCAAGTTCCAATTTCTTCACTTCATACTCAAACCGATCCATTTGGAAAAGAATACATGTAGCAAAGTGATTTGCTTCTGCTTCAAATTCCTCCAGTGTATTTGGATCTAACGTCATGTCATTTTCTAAATGCTCAAGTATTTCTCCTTGCCAATAGAGAACATGATGCCCGACCTCATGGAGTTTTACAAAGGTTTGGCGAGATGGGGCTTGGCTTAGGTCCAGGTAAATTGTCTTTTCGCTCCTATCCAAAATTCCTCTGACGGTTCCGATTGCCTGAAAAAACTTATCTGACAGCTTTTCTGAAAGGGTCCTCAGAAAAGACTTTTCAATTTTTGATAGGTCGATCTTGCCTTCAAAATGAAGGTTTGCGTATTTTACAATTTGGTCAACTGGGGTAGGAAAAACGTCGAAAGCCTTACTCTCCTTGAGTAAGGCTAAAGCCATCGTCTCAATATCATCCTTAGATGGTCCTTCAAACATTGTTATTTCTGTTGGGTTACATACTTGATGTATTTTAACACCTCTTCTTTTTGACTGGAATCTAAATCATCCGCATAAAACGCAAGCCTTTTCAGCCATTCATTTGAACCAGCTTTTTCACTCCTTTCTTGTTTTTTAACCACACCTGAAGCTTCCAACAAATTATTCAATTCCAGGTTATAAACTGCAGCGAGCTTATAAAGGATGCTAGCAGACGGTTGCTTGATCTTGTCATTCTCCAATTGACTTAAATAGGCATTGGAGATTTTCGTTGCCTTCTCTACCTCTTTGAGAGTTAGCTTCATTTGCTCTCTTGATTTTTTGAGAGTACTTCCAAGCGATTTCATTGGTTTTTTTGTTTACCCCAAAAATAGCCTTAAAATCTAAGAATATCAAGATAAATCTAAATATTAGGAGTTAAATATATCAAGGTAAATCTTGACATATTTAGATTTTATATTACCTTTGCTAGCGAAGGCACTTAAAAATCTAAAACATGAAGAATAAAAATCAGCACGTAGTTAAGCACCCTGACGGCTGGGCTGTAAAGGGAGTTGGAAATGAGAAGGCTACAAAGATTGTGGAAACTCAAAAAGAGGCAATTGACGTAGCGAAGGGTATTGCTAAGAATAATCATTCCGAGGTCGTAATTCACGGAACGGATGGAAAAATTCGTGACAAGGATAGTTACGGAAACGACCCTAATCCTCCAAAGGATAGAAAGCACTAGCATTTGCCATACGGTGGTATCA
>Ga0193694_1000026_pt1 | contig 18158 bp, 11 predicted proteins | sample L3s1metaG_FD_160567 | JGI IMG/M metagenome (GOLD analysis project Ga0193694, IMG submission 160567) | Soil microbial communities from a riparian zone of the East river system, Colorado, United States - L3s1 | ecosystem: Environmental > Terrestrial > Soil > Riparian zone | place: USA: East River... | reverse complement strand
CCGGTATGTATTCTTGTGCACTACACAATCAGGAGGTTTCGCTGTGTTGAGAAGAGTGTTGGGTGGATTCGCAATTGCGCTGTTCCTCGGCGCGGCAATGTACACGCTCGAAACGGCAATTGCGGCAGAAGCGGCCAAGCCGGTCGATTATGCGACGACCAAGCCGGCTGATCTGGTTGCGAGCACGCCCAAAGGCAAGATTCAGAATCCGTACAAGGACTCACAGGCCGACATCGTCGCGCAGGGTGAGCACCTGTATTTGAGCTACGGCTGCAACGGTTGCCACGGCGGTGGCGGCGGCGGCGGCATGTGCCCGCCGTTGACGAACGACACCTGGGTGTACGGCGGCGATGACGACACGATCTTCCGCCTGGTCACCCTGGGCAGCGATGAATTGCAGAAGGCCGGCTATGTGCGCAAGGGGCGCGAGCCGGTCGTGGGACCGATGCCGCCGTTCGGCGCGATCGTCAAGAGTTCGGACGACCTGTTCAAGATTTTTGCGTTCGTACGCTCCAAGTACAGTGACAACGCGGATCCGAAGTACAAGTTTGGTGCGCCGCCCGAAGAACAGTAACCGGGCCCAGCCATGCACAGCGCTGCCGGAGTGACATTCGGCAGCCCAGCGCCTGTCAGTGTCCCACTATTGGGACACTTTGTGGATTTTGTTGCAGCGCAGTTTGCACGTCCGTTGCAAAAAGGACAGGCTGCAGCCTCATGCGGCGGCAATCCGTGGGCGAAACGGTGTTGCCAATGTCCGCTCCCACGAAATCCAGCAACTTGGGCGAATTCCCTTGGGTATCCTTTTTCCAACATCGAATCACGCCTCACGAATTTTTAACGTCGTTCAGAGTGGGCTGAAGCCGGCCGGCATCGATCCGCACGTCACGCGTTCGTGGCTGCGCTGCGTCAAGGAATACGGCATCGAGCCGTCGAGTCCGCGACAGAATTCGGTGCTCGATCCGCAGACGGTTCGCGAAGCGCAGCAACGCATGGGCGAACTGCTGCGCGTGGCCCGCGCCGAAATGCCGGGTCGGGCTTTGCCGTAATCCTGTCCGACACGCAAGGCGCGGTGATGAGCACGATCACCGATCCGACCTTGCAGCGTGAGTTCCGCCAAGCCGGACTCTGGCATGGCGCACTCTGGGACGAGCGCCACGAGGGCACGAACGGCATCGGTACCTGCCTGGCAGAAGGCTGCTCGGTCACCGTGCATCGCGAAGAACATTTCCGCGGCTACAACATCGGCCTGTCCTGCTCGGGTGCGCCGATCTTCGATCCGCACGGCCAGATGCTCGCAGTGCTCGACGCCTCGTCGGTCAATTCGAACGACAGCCGCCTGGTCCAGCGCCACACGATGGCTCTGGTCAACATGTCGGCGAACCTGATCTCGCGCTGGAACTTCCTGCACGATTTCGGGCATGCCTGGATCCTGCGCTTCCACAGCCGTCCCGAATTCGTCGGCCTTCTGCATGAAGCGCTGCTCGCCGTCGATGGCTCCGGCAATGTCCTTGCTCTGAACGAGAGCGCGCTGCTCCAACTCGGCAACTCGAACCGGAACGCGTTCGTCGGCCAGCCGGTCAGCAAGTTCTTCAAATTCGATTTCGAAACACTGGAGCGGCGCGCGAGCACCGAGCCGAGCACGATCTGGCCGGTCCGCGACCTCAGCCACGGCCGGCGCTTCTTCGCCCTCGTTCGCGCGCCATTGCGCAAGAGCTTGAACGCGGCGCCGTCGCCGGCGATCGAAACGCGGATTGTTCCCGCGGCCGAAACTTCGCGTACCGAAGCGGCTCTGCGCCATGTCGGCGAAGATCCGCAGATGCGCAAGAACCTTGCCTGCGCACGGCAGCTGTTCGCCAAGCAGGTGCCAATCCTGTTGCAGGGCGCCACCGGAACCGGCAAGGAGGCATTCGCAAAAACGCTGCACCGGACCAGCCTGTGGTACGACAAGCCGTTCGTGACGGTCAACTGCGCGGCGATTCCGGAAAGCCTGATCGAAAGCGAACTGTTCGGTTACACGCGTGGCGCGTTCACCGGCGCGGCGCGCGAAGGCCGCCCCGGCAAGATCCTGCAGGCGAATGGCGGCACGTTGTTCCTCGACGAAATCGGCGACATGCCGCTGATGCTGCAGACACGCCTGTTGCGCGTCATCGAGGAATGCGAAGTCGTTCCCCTCGGCAGCGACCAGTCGATCCCGGTCGACCTGCACGTGATCAGCGCAACGCATCGCGACATCCGCCAGATGATTGCGTCGCGTGAATTCCGCGAAGACCTGTTCTATCGCCTCAACGGCATCACGCTGTACCTGCCGCTGCTGCGCGATCGCAGCGACAAGGCCGAACTGATCCATACGCTGCTCGAGGAAGAGAACACCGACGATCCGCTGCAGATTGCCGACGACGCGTTCCGCAAGCTGCTCGACTATTCCTGGCCGGGCAACATCCGCCAGTTGCGCAACGCGCTGCGCACGGCATCGGCGCTTTGCCGCGACGGCGTCATCCGCATGTCGAACCTGCCGCAGGAGATTCTCGATACGGAAACGCGGACTCCGGCATTCGTGCAACCGGTTGCCGAAGGCGCGCCGGCCGAGGCCTGCGCGCCATCGGCCGCCCTGCGACAAGCCGAATGCGACGTGCTGCTGCGCGAACTGGAGCGCTTCACCTGGAACATCAGCCGCACCGCACATGCGCTCGGCATGAGCCGCAACACGCTCTACCGGAAGATCCACAAGCACGGCATTGTCCTGCAGCACTGAGCTGCGCCAACCGCTTTGGCTCTGAAGCCCTCCCCTTCAAGGGGAGGGTTGGGTGGGGATGGTGTTGTGACGTGCTGCTAGCGAAACGCTTCTGACGCAATGATGCCCGCTGTTGTCTGGCTCTTGCGATTCTTCGAGTCAGCACCTTCTGTCTGGTCACGCGCACGTCCGCGCGCAAACACATTCGCAACAGTGGTCTCGCAGCGACGAATTCATGAATTTCGCTAGGCCGCAGTTGCACCCGCGCAAGTTACGATTGCACCATCGCCGCCCTGCAAGATCTCCAATGGCGGCAACCCAAATGGTGAATCGGTGCCCCGGCAGACAGCAGGAAAAATCGTGTTTCGCCCCAGCGCACCCCATGCGCTGATCCTGCTCTTGCCAATCGTCGCCGCGGCGCAGACTCCCGCCGACGAACCCAGCCTGCCGACGATCGTCGTCACTGCGACCCGCTCCGAAAAGCCGGCGTTCGAGACCGCAGCGTCGATCGACGCCGTTTCGCTTGCCGACCCGACCGCCAATACTCCGGGCATCAACCCTTCGGAGTATCTCGCGGCGATTCCCGGGCTGATCGCGCGCGACCGCCAGAACTATGCTCAGGACGAGCAGATATCGATCCGCGGTTTCGGCGCGCGCTCGACGTTCGGCGTGCGCGGCGTGCGCCTCTATATCGACGGCGTTCCGGCGACGATGCCTGACGGCCAAGGCCAGGTGTCGAATTTCAACCTCGGCTCGGCCGATCGGATCGAAGTCCTGCGCGGGCCGTTCTCGGCGCTCTACGGCAACTCGTCCGGCGGCGTGATCCAGATTTTCACCGCGGAAGGCGCCAGCCCGCCGGAATTGCGCGGCGCGATCGAAGGCGGCAGCTGGGGCACCTACCGCATCGACCTCAACGCGCGCGGCAGCAGCGAGGCGCTCGACTACAATGTGGATCTTTCCCAGTTCCACACCGACGGCTATCGCGGCCACGGCTACGCCGAGCGCATCAACGGCAATGCCAAGGTCGACATCCACCTCGACGGCGACCGCAAGCTGACGTTCCTGGCGAACACCGTTTCCCTGCCGAACGTCGACGATCCGCTCGGCCTGACCCGCGAGCAGTTCGACACCGACCCGAGGCAGCCGGCGCCGGTCGCCGTCCAGTTCAACACGCGCAAGAGCGTGCATCAGGAGCAGATCGGCTCGATCTACGAACAGGCGCTCGACCAGCACAACAGCATTCGCCTGCTCGGTTACTACGGCCAGCGCGACGTACAACAGTTCCAGTCCATTCCGGTCGCCACGCAGCTGCGGCCCTCGAGCCCGGGCGGCGTCATCGACCTGGACGGCGCCTTCTATGGCGGCGACCTGCGCTGGAACAATCACTCGACGCTCGCCGACCGTGCGCTCGACTTGACCGCAGGCGTGACCTACGACCGTCAGAACCAGCTTCGGCAGGGCTACAACAACTTCGTCGGCACGACGCTCGGCGTGCAGGGCGCCTTGCGCCGCGACGAGGACGACGATGTATACAATGTCGACGAGTACGCGCAGGCCACCTGGAATGTCGCCGACAACTGGTCGCTCGACGTGGGCGCGCGCCACAGCAAGGTGACGTTCTCGTCGGTCGATCATTACATTGCCCCTGGCAATCCCGACGACAGCGGCCGCGTCGCCTATTCCGACACGACGCCGGTCGCCGGATTGCTCTATCGCGCGACCAGCCGCTGGCATCTGTACGCGTCGTACGGCAATGCCTTCGAAACCCCGACGTTCAACGAACTGGGCTATCGGCCCGACGGCACGGCCGGGATCAATTTCAACCTGATACCCGCGAACAGCCGCAACGGCGAGATCGGGTCGAAGCTGTTGGTCGGCAAGGGCGAGTTCAACGTCGCGTTGTTCCAGGCCGATACGGATCACGAAATCGCCGTCGCGACATCAAGCGGCGGCCGCACGACGTACCAGAACGTCGATCGCGCGCGGCGCAAGGGCGTCGAGGCAAAGCTCGACTATCCACTGGCCGAACGCTGGCGCATCCAGGCCGCGTACACGTATCTCGACGCCACGTTCCGCTCGGCGTTCCTGACCTGCCCGGCCGCCTCGACCTGCACGACGCCGAATACACCGGTCGCAGCCGGCGCGCGCATCCCGGGCGTGCCCGATTCGAACTTCTACGCGGCGCTGCGCTACGGCGGAGCGCGCGGATGGAACGCCACGCTCGAAGCCAGTGCAGCGAGCAACGTCGCGGTCAACGACTTGAACACGCAATTCGCGCCGGGCTATGGCGTGCTCAGCACGAGCGTAGGCTACCTGTTCGACTGGAACGACTCGCAGGTGTCGACATACCTGCGACTGAACAATCTTTTCGACCACAGCTACGTCGGCTCGGTCATCGTCAACGAAAGCAACGGGCGCTACTACGAACCGGCGCCGACGCGCACGATTTTCGGCGGTATCCAGATCAACTGGAAGCATTGATCGCCGGTGCGATACAGAGCTCAAGATCGCTACACGCAAACACGAAGAGAGCCTCGGGCATCTCAACAAGTCGTCATTCCCGCGGAAGCGGGAATCCATTTTGCTCTTTTTTGCACTGAAGGAAGATCAAGATGGATTCCCGCTTTCGCAGGAATGACGGTAGGATTTGTTCGACTCTGCGCCAGTCTCTGATTTCCGCGGATGCGATACAAAAAAAAACAAGGCCGGCGATTGCCGGCCTTGCGCTGTTACAGGGCGACTCTCTTGGTATGTGCTAACCCTTGAACAGTGTGCCTGCCGTCTTCGCCGCGTGCGTGGCGAGCGCGTCCATCAGTGGCGGACTCAGGCAGTCGTAGGGCTCCAGGCCAATCTGCTTGATCCGGCTGCGCACTTCGCCCATCTTGGCTGGGTCGAAGCCCGATTCGATGATCGACGAGACGAACGCAGCGAACTGCGGTTCCTGCCAGCCGGTCTGCGGCGACAGTTCGGTGTGGACGAAGTCCAGACCGTAGAACGCGTGCTTGTTGTTCTCGATGCGGCCGTACATGTGCACGCCGCAACCCGTGCAGGCGTGACGCTGGATCGTCGCATTCGAATCGACGACCTTCAGCTTGTCGCCGTTCTTCGTGACGCTGACCTTGTCGCGCGAGACGACGGCAACGACCGAGAAGTTCGCGCCTTTCGGCTTCCAGCACTTGGTGCAACCGCAGGCATGGTTGTGCGCGGTCTGCGCACCCACGCTGACTTCGACTGGATTCGTCGCGCACTTGCAGACCAGCGTTCCGCCCGCAAAATCCTTGTTACCCGGCTTGAGGCCGTTGTCTACCGTTGGATGAATGGAAACCATGGATCTACCCTCCCGATGTTGTGAGACTGCAGTACGCTAGCCACGCCATGTCTTCGCCGCCGGATCAGTACCTGATGACCGAGCGGATAACCTTGCCTTCATGCATCAAATCGAACGCTTCGTTGATCTTGTCCAGCGGCAACGTCTCGGTGACGAATTCGTCGACCTTGAGGTCGCCGGCAAGATACCGGTCCACGTATCCGGGCAATTGCGACCGGCCTTTCACGCCGCCGAATGCCGAGCCGCGCCAGACCCGGCCGGTGACGAGCTGGAACGGACGCGTCGAAATTTCCTGACCGGCGCCGGCAACACCGATGATCGTCGATTCGCCCCAGCCCTTGTGGCAGCACTCGAGCGCGGCGCGCATGACGTTGACATTGCCGATGCATTCGAATGAAAAATCCACGCCGCCGTCGGTCAGGTCGACGATGACCTGCTGGATCGGCTTGTCGTACTCCTTCGGATTGACGAAGTCGGTCGCGCCCATGGCCTTGGCCATTTCCCACTTCGACGGATTCAGGTCGACGGCAATGATGCGCGATGCCTTGGCCATGACCGCGCCCTGGACCACGGCCAGGCCGATGCCGCCCATACCGAACACGGCGACCGTCGCCCCCGGCCACACCTTGGCCGTGTTGAGCACCGCGCCTATTCCGGTCGTGATGCCGCAGCCGAGCAGGCAGACTTTGTCCAGTGGCGCCTTCGGATTGATTTTCGCGAGCGAAATCTCCGGCAGCACGGTGTGCTCCGAGAACGTGCTGCAGCCCATGTAGTGCAGGATCGGCTTGCCCTTGATCGAGAAGCGCGACGTGCCGTCGGGCATCAATCCCTTGCCCTGCGTGATACGGATCTTCTGGCACAGGTTGGTCCGGCCGGACTTGCAGAACTTGCATTCGCCGCACTCGGGCGTATACAGCGGAATCACGTGATCGCCGGGCTTGACGCTGGTCACGCCAGCACCGACTTCCTCGACGATGCCGCCGCCCTCATGACCCAGGATCACCGGGAACATGCCCTCGGGGTCGGCGCCGGAGAGCGTGAATGCGTCGGTATGGCACACGCCCGTGGCGACGATGCGTACGAGCACTTCGCCCGCTTTCGGGCCTTGAAGATCCACTTCCTCGATGCTCAGGGGTTTGCCTGCTTCCCAGGCGACCGCAGCACGCGTTTTCATTTCCTGCTTCCTCGCAATGGTGATTTTTGTTATTGGAACGCTTCGCCGCGGCGACCCCATTGCCCGACGCAATCGTGCCCCACTATCGAACTCTCCCCAAAGCAGTATGTGTGCCAGTGCGGTATCGAATTGTATTTCTCACGCGCATCAATATCTTGCATGCGCACGCAAGGCGCGGCGCCGGGCACCGTTACAACCGGTTGTTTCTGATCCGCAACAGTCCGTGCCTCAAAACTGTGGCACCGCCGATTTGTGTTGCAAACGGCGCCTGTTGCCGGGTGGCTAGGCCTTCAGTGCAGCAGCGTGGTGGCGCAGGTGATCTTCCACGAACGTGCTGATGAAGTAATAGCTGTGGTCATAGCCGGGCTGAAGACGCAGGCGCAGCGGTTGCCCGGCCGTCTTGCAGGCCTCTTCGAACCACTCCGGGCGCAGCGTGTCGTTGAGGAACTGGTCCGCGCCGCCCTGGTCGACGAAAATTTCACCGGCGAAACGGCGGCCCTGCGCGATCAGCTCGCAGGCGTCGTACTGCTTCCACGTTTCGCGGTCGTCGCCGAGGAAACGCGGAAATGCCTTGGCGCTGCCCCAGCGCACGCGCGTCGGCGCGACGATCGGCGAGAATGCCGACACCGAGCGGTAGCGGCCCGGATTCTTCAGCGCGATCGTCAGCGCCCCGTGGCCGCCCATCGAATGGCCGAAGATTCCCTGCCGCGCCATGTCCGCCGGGAAATTGGCGGCGATGAAGCCCGGCAGTTCCTCGGTGACATAGGTGTACATGTTGAAGAACTTCGAATACGGCGCCTGAGTCGCGTCCAGGTAAAAGCCGGCCGCATTTCCAAACTCAAAGTCATCGGCGATGCCGGCGATTTCGGTGTTGCGCGGGCTCGTGTCGGGCATCACCAGCATCAGACCGAGCTCGGCTGCCACGCGCTGCGCGCCCGCCTTGATCGTGAAGTTCTCCTCGGTGCAAGTCAGGCCCGCGAGGTAATACAACACCGGCACCGGCCCATTCTGCGCCTGAGGCGGCTGGAACACGGCGAAGCGCATCGGACCTGCGCATGCGTTCGACGCGTGCCGGTAGAACCCCTGGATGCCTTCGAAGCAACACTGCTCCGATATTTTTTCGATCGTGCCAGTCATGAGCGCAATACCTTATCGATGAACGTCGCGCCGAGACTTTCCCGGCATCGACGTCAGGTCTTCAGTTGGCCGCCTTCGTCCACTTCGTCAGCCAGGCGTTGACCGTATCATGCCACAGCACGCTGTTCTGCGGTTTCAGCACCCAGTGGTTCTCGTCGGGAAACACCAGGAATTCGCTCGGGATGCCGCGCCGCTGCGCTGCGGTAAATGCGGCGATGCCCTGTTCGACCGGAATGCGGAAATCCTTCTGGCCGTGGACGACCAACATCGGCACTTTCCAGTCGGCGACATGATTGATCGGGTTGTACTTCTCGTAGGCCTGCGCATTTTCCCACTGCGTGCCTTTGTGTTCCCACTCGTCGAACCACAGTTCTTCGGTCGAGTAGCTCATCATGCGGCTGTCGAACACGCCATCATGCACGACCAGGCATTTCCATGGCAGCGACCAGTTGCCGGCGATCCAGTTGATCATGAAGCCGCCGTAGCTTGCGCCTAGCGCGCAGGCGCGGCCGGCATCGAGGAAATTATACTTTTCCAGCGCGGCCGCCCAGCCCTTCTGCAGATCCTCGAGCGGCTTGCCGCCCCAGTCCCCCGAGATCGCGTCCGTAAACGCCTGGCCGTAGCCGGTCGAGCCGTGAAAGTTCACGGTCACTACGGCGAAGCCGGCGCCGGCATAGGTCTGCGCATTCCAGCGGTAGTGGAAGTCGTTCGTCATCGCGCCCTGCGGTCCGCCATGGATGATGAACGCGACCGGATACTTCTTGCCCTTTTCATAGCCGACCGGCTTGACCACGTAGCCCTGAACGGTCGCGTTGTCGGCGCCCTTGAATGTGTAGAACTCGTAATCGCCCATGCGCGCGTCGGCCAGTCGTTCGGTGTTGAGATGCGTGACCTGCGTTTCCTTGCCGCCGCCTGTTCCGATCCGGAACAGATCGGCCGGAGTCTTCAGCGTGCTGCGCGCGAAGACGATCTCGTTGCCGCGAACGGAGAATCCTTCGACATGGCCGGTCGCGCCGAGCCGCGTCGCCTTGCCGCTGCCGATATCGACCGCGAACAGCGCGTGGTCGCCGTTGTCGTAGGTCACCGTGAACAGGGTTTTGCCATCCTTCGACAGCTGCAGCGCGCCCGCCGAACGGTCCCACGTCGAATCGATCTCGCGCGTCTGCCCGCTGGCGAGATCGAGCGCCATGATGCCGAAGCGGTCTGCCTCGAAGGTCGGACGCTTCATCGCCGCGTAGTACAGCGTCTTGCCATCTGCCGATGGCAACGGATTGGCGTCCCAGGCCGCATTCGACGCGGTCAAGTTCTTCGGCGCCGCCGAGCCGTCGGCGGGCACCGAATAAATATCGAAGTTCGTCGACCACGGCTCGGTCTTGCCGGCGATGCGCGCATCGAAGTAGACAGTTCTGCCATCCGGCGAAAAGGCATATTCGCCGTCGTCACCAAACGGCTTGGAGGGCACGTCGCCGTCGATGCCCTTGGTCAACAGGCGCGGTTCGGAAATCGCGCCGGTCACAGGAACGTCGGCGATGAACAGTTGTGTGCGCCGGCCATCGGCCCAAGTGTCCCAATGACGGATGAAGACCTTGTCGTAGAGCACGCCGGTAGCCTTGTTCGCGGCTTTTTCGTCGAGGCGTTTCTTCGTGCAGGCCAGGCCGGCGCAATCCGGAAACACGTCCAGCGACAACAGGATCTGCTTGCCGTCGGGCGACAATTTGTAATTGTTCACATCGAGTGGAAAGTTTGTCAGGCGCTGGGCCGTGCCATTGCCGCCCTTCGAAGCGTCGAGCCGCCAGACCTGGGTCGATGGTTCGTCCTTGCTACTGGCCAGAAAGTAGACGGCACCACCGTCCGGTGACCAGCGCGGACTCGTCTGGGCCGTGAATGCTGTTTCGGTCAACCGGGCCGGCTTTGCGTTCCGCTCCGACAGGCTCACGACCCAGATGCTGTTGACGCCCTTGTTGGCGGCGTAATCGGTCTGGCGCAACTGGTAGGCGACGCGCTTGCCGTCCGGCGAGAGTTGCGGGTCGCTGACGCGCTCCATCATCACCAGGTCGTGCACGTCGAACGGATGCGCAGCGGCGACGACGGCGGTTGGAATCAAGGCGAAAGCGGCGATCGCAAATCTCATCGAGGACTCCTTGGCAGTGCGAGTTTTCCAGTATCGCAGAATGGTCCGGATCGTGTGAACCGGCGGGACGCTACGGCGCGGCGCCGCCGGCGGCGGACGCGGTGCGTCCGTACTTGTCTTCAAGGCGGACGATGTCATCCTCGCCGAAGTAGTCCCCGCACTGGACTTCAATCAGGTGCAGATCGGTGTCGGTCGGATTCTCGAGCCGGTGCAGCGTTTCCACCGGTATGTAAGTCGATTGGTTGCGGCCAAGCAGGAATTCTTCGTCGCCGACGCGCACCTTGGCCGTGCCGGTCACGACGGTCCAGTGTTCGCTGCGCCGATGATGCAGCTGCAGGCTCAGCACGCCGCCGGGTTTTACCGTCAGTCGCTTGACCTTGCAGTCGGCTTCGTCCTCGAGCACGGTGAAACTACCCCATGGCCGGTGCACGGTCTGGTGGAAGCGCGCGCTGTCGTGACCGCTTTCGCGCAACTGTTCGACGACAAGCTTCACCTGCTGCGAGCGCTCGCGATCCGCGACCAGCACCGCATCCCCGGTGTCGACGATCAGGAGATTCTTGACGCCGACCGCGGCAACCATGCGCTTGTCGCCCTGGATGTAGCAGTTCTCGCTTTCGACGACGATTGCCGAACCGCGGATGCGGTTACCCGCGGCGTCGGCCTGCGGATCGGACTCGAGCTCGCTGATCGCCTTCCACGAACCGATGTCGTTCCAGTCGAACGCCGCCGGCACGACCGCGCGCCGGTCGGCGCGCTCCATCACGGCGTAGTCCAGCGAGATATCCGGCATCGCCAGGAACGCCTCGCGCTCGAATTCGACCGGGCTGCCGCTGCCGGTCGCGCTGGCGTAGCAAGCCTGCGCGGCGGCGAGGACGTCCGGACAGTGACGCTGCGCGGCCTCGAGCAGCACATCGGCGCGGAAACAGAACATGCCGGAGTTCCAGGAGTACTCACCAGACGCCAGATAACCTTGCGCTGTCTGGAGGTTGGGCTTTTCGACAAAAGCAGCAATCTGCCTGCCGCCGCTTTCCGCAATCGGCGCACCCATGCGGATATAGCCGAATCCGGTCTCCGGCTGCGTCGGCTTGATACCGAACGTGACCAGCCAGCCTTGCTCCGCGAGGGCCGCAGCACGGCCCGCATCATCGAGAAACGCGGCGGCGTCGGCAATCAGGTGATCGGCCGGGAGGATCAGCAGCGTCGCTCCGGAGGCGATCTGTTCGCGCGCGTACAAAGCCGCGAGCACGACCGCGGGCGCGGTGTTGCGTCCGGCCGGCTCGAGCAGGAATGGCAGGCGATCGAGATCGGCGTGCGGATGACGCGCGTATTCGTCCCTCGTCAGGAAGTAGTAGTCGCGACCGGTAACCGTAAGAATGCTGCCGCCCGCGGCGACCTGCAGCGCCCGCTCGAGCGTCTTGTACAGCAACGTTTCCCCGTCAGCCATGCGCATGAACGGCTTGGGATAGGCGCTGCGCGAAACCGGCCATAGCCGCGTACCGGCGCCGCCCGAGAGAATGACGGGAATCAACATCAATGCTTCTCCACTCTTATCGCGAATCCCGCGCTTATCGTGAATCCTGGCGCGCTGCCTCGGCGAGTTCGCCGATGACGGCGTCGAGACCATGCTCCCAGGGTGGCAAGTTTAGACTGAACGCAGCGCGGAATTTCGCTGTGTCGAGCACCGACCAGGACGGCCTGCGCGCACGGGTCGGGTAGTCGGCCGTGGCAATCGGCACCATGGCCGGAACGCGGCTGATGAGGCCGGCTTGTTTCGCGCTCGCGACGATCGCCTGGGCAAATTCGAACCACGAGCATTGGCCGCTCGCGCACAGATGGTAGGTGCCGAGCGCAGCGCCGCGCGATTGCTCGCCCCAACTCAGCCACAGCGACAGCGCCTGCGCCGTAGCCGACGCAATCGTGCCTGCCGTCGTCGGCGCGCCGCGCTGGTCGTTGACGACGCGCAACTCGTCGCGCTCACGCGCAAGGCGCAGCATCGTGCGCAGGAAATTGGTTCCGCGCGCGGCGAACACCCAGGCCGTGCGCAGGATCAGATGATCGCAACCGGATGCGCGCAGCGCATCTTCGCCGGCCAGTTTGCTGCGGCCGTACACGCCGAGCGGTGCGGTCGGATCATCCTCTCGGTAGGGTTGCTTGCCGGCGCCATCGAAGACGTAGTCGGTCGAATAGTGCACGACCAACGCGCCGCGTCGCGCCGCCCAGGCCCCGAGCACGGCAAGCGCCCAATGATTGATGCGGTCGGCGAGATTCTCTTCGTCTTCGGCCCGGTCGACGGCCGTGTACGCGGCAGCGTTGACGACGATGTCGGGCATCGCCGCGTGCAACGCCGCATCGAGCGTTTCCGGATTGGCCAGGTCGGCATGAAGGCAGTGCTCGCCCGTGGCGAGCAAGCCGTCGCGCGTGGCGACCTGCAGTTCGCCGAGCGGCGCCAGCGCGCGTGCCAGCTCGAAGCCGACTTGGCCGTTCGCGCCAAGCAACAGGATCTTCATTGTCGGGTTGCTTCCTTGTCGCTTTTGTCGCCGATCTGCTCGTCGAGCAGCGCGATCACTTGCTCGTACATTTCCACCAGGTGCGGTTCCGCGTAGAAGCCATGGCCCTCGGTGCGCTGGTATAGCCACTCGTGATCGACCTTGCGCAGCGCCAAGGCGTCATGCAGCCGCTCACCCTGCACCGCCGGAACGCGCTCGTCGGCGCCACCGACGATGAGCATGACCTTGGCCTTGATCCGTTCGAGATGCGCGATCGGCGAGCGGTCGTAGAGTTCGTCCTGGTCCTCGCCGAGCACCATCTTCAGATAGTTTTCGCCGAAGATCGATTGCGGGATGTCGCCGCGCGTGTACATCAGGCGCAGATCATATATGCCGACATAGCCGATCGCACACCGGTACAGGTCCGGGTCGCGGACCGCGCCGGCGAGCGCCGAGTAGCCGCCATAACTCGCGCCGAAGATGCAGACGCGCCCGGCGTCGGCGATTCCCTGGGCGATCGCCCAGCGCGTCGCGTCGCTGACGTCGTCCTGCATCGCCGCGCCCCACTGCCGGAATCCGGCCTGCATGAACGGAACACCATAGCCGCCAGAACCACGGAAGTTGACTTGCAGCACAGCATACCCGCGACTGGCGAGCATCTGCACTTCCGAGTCGAACGCCCACGAGTCGCGGACCCCATAAGGGCCGCCATGCAGGTACACCACGAGTGGCAGGTGCCGGGCCGTTTCCTGTCCGCGCGGGCGGGTAAGGTAGCCATGCAGCGCGAGTCCATCGCGCGCCGGCAACGTGACCGGCCCCATGCGGCTCATCTGTTCGGGCTTGACCCAGGGACGGCGCGACAGAAGAAATGTCAACTTGCGCGAATCGACTTCGAACAGGTAGAAGTCGCCCGGATTGGTATCGCTGTCGACCGTCACGACGCGCTTGCGGCCGTCGCGCGTCTGCGTGCCCAGATGCACGTGCTGATCGGGAAACTGCTGCATCAGCGCCGTCAGCAGGCGCGCTTCGGACGATGTCTTGTCGAGCACGCTGATGGTTGGCCGGCCCGGCATCGAGCCGACCGCGAACAGGCCGTTCTCGTCGGCCGTCAGCATCAGCTCGGTCGGCGCGGATTCGCTGCCGCTCCACAGGGTCTGGAGCTTGCGCGTGGCGATATCCCAGCGGCAGACGCCGCCGACGAGCTTGTCGCCGTCGCAATCGAAATAGACCGACTTGCCGTCGTGACTGAACGCGTGCGGCGTCACCGCGCGGCCGTTCGCGGCCTGGTCGAAGACCAGCTCCCACTCCGCGTCGTTGCGGGCGCGATAGTATACTTTTTGCATCTGGTCGACATCGGCGCCGAAGGCGAAGCGCACGGCGCCATGCGGATCGGCGAGGAAGCGCGCATTGCGCAATGGCGAAGTGGCCACGCGCGTCTTGATGCCTGTGCGCAACTGGATGCGATACGCCTCGGGAAACGCGGCCGGACTCGGCACGGCATGCCAGGTGCCGCTGGTCGCCGCGACCAGCGGATAGCTGGCGATCAGCGCGTAGCCGGAATCGTCGAGCAGCGGCGAGATCAGTTCGCCATAGGCGAACTCGCCGGTCGCGCGCGCGATGCGCGTCGCCGATATTTCCGGAATGCCAGCGCGATAGCCGAAGATCAGCCTCTCGTCGCTGCCGTCGGCGGCTACGGTGTACAACTCGCCGGTCGGAGCCGGCATTTCCAGACCGCCGAGTTTGTGGCCGACCGTGTACATCACGCGCCGTGGCGCGACCCACCAGAATCCGGCCAGTTCGTCCTTTTCACGCGGAACGACGTTGACGCCCTTCATGTCGGACAGATGGATCAGCGAAAGCACGGCCTTGTCGTGGACGATCGCGCTGGCAGCCAGATACTCGCCATCCGGAGAGATCTTCACGTCGCGATAGCGGTCGTGGCGGGCGAAATCGGCAAGCGGAATTTCCGCTGCAGTCAGAGCCGGCGTGACGCAGGCCAACAGCGACACGGCGAGCGCGGCACGGGTCCGCACTACCATCGCATCGTGCAGCCGCGCGCTCCGTCCGGCCGGCAGCAGGCTTTCGCTCGAATGCCTGTCATCGACCCTTTCCGGCCACCACGGCCGGCCGGCCGATATTCCGATCGAGAAAGGCCACGACGCTCCCGTACATTTCCGCCACATGGCTCTCATTGTAGAACCCGTGCGCCTCGTTGCGCCGGTAGAGCCATTCATGTTCGATGTTGCTGTCGCGCAGTGCCGCGTGCATGCGCTTGCCCTGGACCGCAGGCACGCGCAGGTCCGAACCGCCGACGATCAGCATGACGCTGGCCTTGAGGCGGTCGACGTGCGCAATCGGAGACCTATCGTACAATTCCTCCTGATTCTCCCCGAGTGTGCGCTTGAGGTAGTTCTTGCCGAAGACGGTCTGCGGGATGTCGCCGCGCTTGTACATCATGCGCAAGTCGTAGACGCCGACATAACCGATCGCGCACTTGTACAGGTCCGGTTCCTTCTCGGCGCCCATGAGCGCCGCATAGCCGCCATAGCTGTTGCCGAAAATGCAGATCCGCTGCGGATCCGCGATCCCCTGCGCGATCGCCCAGCGCGTGGCATCGGTCACGTCGTCCTGCATCGCGCCGCCCCACTGGCGCAGTCCGGCCTCCACGAACGCGGCGCCGTAGCCGCCGGAACCGCGATAGTTGATCTGCAGCACCGCGTAGCCGCGGCTGGCCAGAGTCTGCACCGTCGCGTCGTATTCCCAGCTGTCGTGCTCGCCGTATGGCCCGCCATGCACGAGCACGACCAGTGGCAGGTTGTTGGCACTCTCGCTGCCGCGCGGGCGCGTCAGATAGCCATGCAGCGGCAGGCCGTCGCGCGCTTCGAGCTTGATCGGCGCGACGTCCGCCATCCGTTCGGCACTGATCCACGGTTGGCTCGCCAGCAGAAATGTCGTCGTGTTCGCGACCGCGTCGTAGAGGTGAAACTCGCCCGGATTGCGGTCGCTCGATACGTGCACGATGATCTTCGCGCCGTCGGCCGTGCTGCTGTCCATGCGCACATCCTGCCCCGGAAACTGCTGCATCAGGACGCGCATCAGCGCCGCCTCGCGCGCTTGCGGATCGATCAGCGTCAACTCCGGCCGCCCCGGCATCGAGCGGATCGCGAAGGCATCGCGCCCGTCGAGCGTGTCGAGCAACTCGATCGGCTCGGAATCGGTTCCGCTCCACAACGTCTGCATCTTGCGTGTCGCGACATCCCAGCGGCAAACGCCGCCGACGCCGCCATCGCCGGGGCAGACGAAATAGGCCGATCCGTCGTCGCGGCTGAAGCGCACGGGCCTGAGCCTCGCGTCGCCGCGGGCGGCATCGAACAACAGTTCCCATTGCGGACTCTGCGGCGTTCGGTAGTAGACCTTCAGCGCCAGGTCGCCGTTTTCGGCGTAGGCAAAGCGGATCTCGCCGCTATTGTCCGCGACGAAACGCGCGTGGTGCATCGGCGCGGTCGCCAGTCGCTGCAGCGAACCCGAACCGTCGATCAGCTGCGCCGACGTGAACAGGTTTTCGCTTTCACGTCCCCACGGCGTCGTCGCGACGAGCAGGCGCCTGCTGTCGCCGGGGATTCGGCCCATGACCTGCGCGACGCCGCGAAAGCCGCCGTAGTTGCGCACGCCGGCGATGATCGACCGGCCGCTGCTGTCGGCATTGGCCGCATACAACTCGCCGGTCAACAGCGGCGTGTCGAGGTCGGCGAACTTCTTGCCGACGCTGTAGACGACCCGGCGCGGCCCGATCCACCAGAAGTCGGCGATCTCGTCGAAATCGCGCGGGTCGAGATCGATGCGTTTCATGTCCGCCACGCGGATCAGCGCGAGCACGCGTTTGCCATTGACCAGCGCGGTGGCGGCAAGATGTTCGCCGTCCGGCGATATCTTCACATCCTCGTATTGCGCGTGCCGCGCGAAGTCGGCCAGCGGGATTTCGTCGGCCCGGGATGGCGCAACCACGAACGCGAGCACGCATCCCGCCAGCAGCGCGGCCGGGCGCGCGATCGTCGTCCCGCGAAGACCCTCGGGCATCCGGCCCGCCCGGCGCACCCGCATGCCAACCCGCCGCAAAAAATCCCCCGCTGCGCTACGGAGTAGCCGCGTTGGAGGTTCTTGCCGAGCCGATTTGCCGGTCGAGGAATGCCAGGATCTTTTCATACATCTGCGTGGCGTGGGCCTCCGTATAGTAGCCGTGCCCCTCGGTGCGCTCATAGATCCATTCGTGCTCGATTTTGCGCTTCAGCAGCGCATTGTGCAGATTTTCTCCCTGCACCGCCGGAACGCGCGTGTCGGCGCCGCCGACGATCAGCATGACCGACGCCTTGAGCCGGTCGATCTGCATGATCGGCGAGCGCGCCGAAAGCTCCGCGGGATCCTCGCCGAGAATCATCTTCATGAAATTCTCGCCGAACAGCGACTGCGCGGAGTCGCCGCGCGAATACATCAGATGCAGATCATAAATGCCCGCGTCAGCGACCGCGCACTTGTACAGGTCCGGCTCCTTCACTACGCCTTCCATAGCCGCGTAGCCGCCGTAGCTGCCGCCGACTATGCAGATGCGCTTCGGATCGGCCAAGCCCTGCTCGATCGCCCAGCGCGTGCCGTCGGTAACGTCGTCCTGCATCTTGCCGCCCCATTCCCGGTAGCCGGCGCGCACGAACGCGTCGCCAAAACCGGCCGAACCGCGGTAGTTGACCTGCAGGACTGCATAGCCGCGCGATGCGAGCAACTGGACTTCGGGGTCGAAGTGCCAGGCATCGCGGATGCCGTAAGGTCCGCCGTGGACGAGCACGATCGTCGGCAACTGCTTGGCCGACTCCTTGCCGGGTGGACGCGTTACGTAACCGTGCAGGCCAAGTCCGTCCCGCGCCTTGAAGGCGACCGGCTCCATGCTCGCCATCTGCTCCGGCTTGATCCAGGGCCGGCTCTGGAACAGTTCAACGACTTTCTTCTTGTCCGTGTCGTACAGGTAGAACACGCCGGGGTCGGCGTCGGCGTGCACGAGGTAAACCGTTTTCTTGCCGTCGTACGATGCGCTCATCGGGACGACGTCCTCGCCCGGAAACTGCTTCATCATGGCGACCAGCTGCGCCGCTTCCGGCGCGGCCTTGTCGAGGAGCGTGACC
>Ga0193694_1000025_pt1 | contig 18737 bp, 14 predicted proteins | sample L3s1metaG_FD_160567 | JGI IMG/M metagenome (GOLD analysis project Ga0193694, IMG submission 160567) | Soil microbial communities from a riparian zone of the East river system, Colorado, United States - L3s1 | ecosystem: Environmental > Terrestrial > Soil > Riparian zone | place: USA: East River... | reverse complement strand
TATTCAACGGCAACGGTAAAATCATTTACCTGAAAGATGTGGCCGAGGTAGGCTATAAAAATGAAATAGAAAAACACATCATCAGAATAAATGGTAACCGATGTGTGCTGGTGAACGCGGGAATGAAAGAGAATGTAAACATCACCACCGTTCAGGAAAAATACCTGCCCGTAATAGATGAGTTTGAAAAGTCACTACCCGCCAACATCACGTTAGTAAAACCATTTGACCAGGCCGATATGGTATCGCAACGATTGGGCCACCTGGGTGTTGATTTTATAATTGCCATTGTACTGGTGCTTTTTACATTACTGCCGTTAGGCTCAAGAGCATCGCTTATTGTGATGATTTCAATTCCGCTCTCCTTAGGCTTAGGACTGATTGTTTTAAATGCTGCTGGTTTCTCTTTGAACCAACTTAGTATTGTTGGATTAGTAGTGGCGCTTGGACTGTTAGTAGACGATAGCATTGTTGTTGTAGAGAACATAGAACGTTGGCTAAGAGAAGGTGCTTCTAAACGGGATGCTGTATTAAAAGGGACCCAACAAATTGGCAACGCAGTGATTGGTTGTACAGCCACTTTAATCATTGCTTTTCTTCCACTTGCATTTCTCCCGGACATTGCGGGTGAATTTATAAAGAGTCTGCCGATGGCTATTATCACCAGCGTATTGGCATCCATGATTGTGGCATTATCCCTTGTGCCTTTTCTGGGTAGCCGTCTTTTGAAAACTCACACTGAAGGACATGGAAATGTATTCTTAGTATACCTTCAAAAATTATTGAACATATCTTACTCCAGAATAATGCCTGCCGCATTGAACTGGCCAAAAATTACGATAGCAATTTCTATCATCGTTAGTGCTGGAGCTTTTCTGCTCATTCCACAAGCTGGCTTCAAGCTATTTCCTGCATCTGAAAAACCAATGTTCCTGATTACTATTAAGATGCCACTCCAGGCTAATATTCCGGAAACGGATAGAGTAACCAAACTCGTGGAAGGTGAACTTAAGCAGCATCCAGAGATAATATATTTTACTGCCAATGTAGGTAAAGGGAATCCGCAGATTTATTACAACGTACGCCAGCAGGAAGAGAAAGCTGATTTTGCTCAAATCTTTGTGCAATTGGACGATGAAGCAAAACCAACTGAGAAGGTGGTGCTCATTGAAAAGCTCAGAGCCAAATTCAATGACTTCCCCTACGCGAAGATAGAAGTAAAAGACTTTGAACAAGGTGCGCCCATCGAGGCCAACATTGTAGTGAGAATCTTCGGAGAAGATCCCGAGGAGTTACGCAAACTGACTTTTCAGGCAGAAGAAATCTTGCGTAAACAGAAAGGTACAGTGTACATCAACAATGAATTGAACACGTACAAAACAGATGTTAAACTGAAAATAAATAAAGAGAAAGCAAGAACGTTAGGCGTCTTAACAGCGGAAATTGATAAGACAGTACGTCTAGCAGTGGCTGGCTTACCCGTTGGAGACTATATAGATGAGAAAGGCGATTCCAGAGATGTACTGATAACTACATCCTTTGAGAAGTTTCCGAATCTCGATGCATTTAAGAACTTATATGTAAATAATCTTCAGGGAGTTCCTATTCCACTCAACCAGCTTGCCGAGGTAACATTCGAAACATCTCCTACCGCTATTAATCACTTTAATAAATCACGCTTTGCAAAGGTTACTGCAATGACTCAAAAGAATACGTTGGCGAACGATGTTCTGAAAGAAGTGATACCACAACTCGATAAGCTTAAAATGCCGAGAGGATATTACTATAAACTTTCAGGAGAGGCAGAATCAGAAGGTGATACGTTGGGTGGAAATTTCTTGACAGTCATCCTCTTTAGCGCGTTCCTGTTTATTGCAGTCCTGTTACTTCAGTTCAAAACATTCAAGGGGATTATCATTGTATTGTCCGTTATCCCGCTTGGAATAATTGGAGGTGTAGCCATGCTGTTGATTACTGGTTTTCCGATGTCACTGGTTACCATCATTGGTTTCATTGGGCTCTCGGGAATACAAGTTAAAAACTCTCTCTTACTTGTTGACTTCACCAATCAGCTAAGGCAAGAGGGACATTCAATTGAGGATGCCATAAAGAAGTCGGGCGAAACAAGGTTCCTGCCTGTCGTGCTGACCTCTCTTACTGCTATATGTGGACTGATACCTATTGCCCTGAATCCCAATCCCCAGATTGCACCGTTGGCAATGGTTCTCATAGGTGGCTTGATCAGTTCAACCATTCTCTCGCGAATTGTAACACCGGTCATGTATAAACTCATTCCGCCAACAATTGAATCAGAAGAATTGAATTATACTAAAATAAATTACACAACATAAAACAAAAATAAAATGAAAGAGTATGTATTGCTCACAGGAGCATCGTCAGGCATTGGGTACGAAATGGCAACTCAATTGGCCGCACAAAAAATGAATTTGATTCTGGTTGCCCGCAACGAAACCAAATTGCATGAACTACAAAACGAACTAATTGCCAAGCATGGCATTTCGGTTCGATACTTCGTTAAAGACTTGTCCAACGTCCAGGCAGCAATAGACCTTTACAAAGACGTGCAACAAGAAAAGCTTTTGGTAACGGCTCTGGTAAACAACGCAGGGGTAGGTAACTATGGGGAGTTTATTGAAACATCACTGGAAGAAGAACTCAAAATGATTGAGTTAAATATTTCCAGTGTGGTAGCACTCACCAAACTATTTGCAAAGGATATGGTAAGCCGTAAGGCGGGTAAAATTATGAATGTGGGTTCAGTGCTTTCATTTTTACCATTTCCTTATTACTCTGTTTACTCTGCTACTAAAGCTTTCATATTGGCCTTTAGTGAAACACTTGCTGCCGAATTGGATGGTACTGGCGTCATCGTTACATCTCTTTATCCCGGAACGACTGATACTGGCTTTACTACAGATAAAATGAAATTTACAAATTCTTATAAAAGCGGTAAGCCAATGCATCCAAGAGTGGTGGCAGCGCAAGGTGTGGAACATCTTTTACATGGAAGAGGAAAAAAAGTAGTTGGCTTTCAAAACTGGTTTAATTCTAAACTCCCAGGTTTTGTCCCAGATAATATTATGATGAAAATCAAAAAGAATTTGGCAAGTATTAAATCCTGATTAAGTATTCAAAAAAAGAAACCAACAAATACAATTAAAACAACAAATACTATGAAAATAACAAAATCACTTATACTCGTTAGCTTAACGAGTCTGTCATTGCTACTTTCCTCTTGTTATTCACACAGAAAAGTAGTTCAATCAAGTTTACCTTATTCCGAAAAAATCAACTGGCCGGAAGGGTTTAAACCATCTGAGTCTGATTTTTTCATACACAACGAAATGGACATTAAAGCTTCGCCTCAAGTAGTTTGGGATATTTTAATCCATGCTGCCAAATGGCCAGAATTGAACAAAAAAGCTGAAGGTATTAAGCTGCTAAATTCACCTGATGGTAAGCTTAATTCATCCAGTGTTTTTATCTGGTCTCCGGCAGGCAAATTCACGTCAACTATAAAGGAATTCAAACCTCCTTATAACGTAGCTTGGCTTGGGGAAACCGATAATAAAAAAATTACCATTTATAATGCATGGATGATTATCCCAACCGCAGAAGGCTGCAAGGTTATTTCAGACGAATCGCAAAATGGACCTAAAACAAAAACGGAGAAAATTTTCGCACCTAATATGGTTCGTAAAGATCTTCATGGTTGGTTAATTAAGCTGAAAGAACAGTCAGAAAAGGGAAACAAATGATAAATGCACAATGTGAGATTTGGAACGAAATAACAATTCATTAAAAAATACAATTATGAACTTCAAAAATGTAAAAACACAATTCATCCTGTTTTTGTTAATCATAAACATGATTGCGACATCAACTGCACAAACGAACAATCAAAATAGTAATTCATTAAAAAATACAATTATAAATTTCAAAAATGTAAAAACACAATCCATCAATGTTGGAGGAACAGATTTTTATTATCGCAAACTTGGCGAAAATAATTCGGGCATACCGATAATTTTTCTCAATCACTTAACTGCAACAATGGATAACTGCGACCCGAGAATTATGGATTCCATTGCAGCAAAACATCAGATAATTTGTTTTGACAATCGTGGAGTTGGAGCAACAAAAGGAACAACCCCGCAAACTATTTCTGAAATGGCTACAGATGCAATAGCTTTCATTAAGGCACTCGGATATCAGCAAGTTGACCTTTTCGGATTTTCATTAGGAGGTTTCATTTCGCAGGAAATTTTACTTCGTGAACCACAACTTGTTCGCAAAGCAATTCTTGCAGGAACAGGACCTGCCGGTGGCGAGGGCATAAGCAAACACAAATCTGTTGTTTACAAAGGGATTATTAAAGGAAAATTAACTTTTAGAGACCCTAAATTTTATCACTTCTTCAATAGTAATGCAAACGGTCATAAATCGGCAAGAGAGTTTTTAGCCCGGCTAAAGGAACGGAAAGATGACAGAGACAAAAAGTTCAAACTAAAATATCTGAAATTTCAACTTAATGCAATAGTAGCCTGGGGCCTTCAGGCACCGCAAGATTTATCTGTGATTAAGCAACCTGTTTTGATTGTAAATGGTGAAAACGATAAAATGATACCGAGCAGTAATTCATACGAATTAAAAAAGCGTATAAAAAATTCCGAGATAATTGTTTACAAAGATGCTGGTCATGGTGGCATTTTCCAGTATCACGATGAGTTTGTAAAAAGTGCATTAAAATTTCTTGAGCAATAAAAAGATGAAGATCAAAAAGAAATTAGCCAGTCAACAATAAAGAACTAAGTTATAAATGAAATATCCACACAATCAAAACAACAAATACAATGAAAACAACTATTATGTCATTTCTACTTTCCTTTCGTTATTCACACAAAAAAGTAGTTCAATCAAGTTTACCTTATTCCGATAAAATCACCTGGCCGGAAGGTTTTAATCCAGCAGAATCAGATTTTTTGATACATACCGAAATAGACATTAAAGCTTCGCCCCAAGTAGTTTGGGATATTTTGATCAATGCTGCCAAATGGCCAGAATTGAATAAAAAAGCTGAAGGTATTAAGCTGCTAAATTCACCCGATGGTAAGCTTAATTCATCCAGTGTTTTTATCTGGTCTCCGGCAGGTAAATTCACGGCAACTATAAAGGAATTCAAGCCTCCTTATAACATAGCCTGGTTAGGCAAAACCGATAATAATAAAATGACCGTTTATGTTGCGTGGATGATTATCCCAACCGCAGAAGGCTGCAAGGTTATTTTAGAAGAATCGCAAAATGGACCTAAAACAAAACTGGAGAAAATTTTCGCACCTAATATGGTACGTAAAGATTTTAAGAATTGGTTAATAAGGCTGAAAGAACAGTCAGAAAAACAATCAAATAATTAAATCACAGGAATTACTCTGGGTCACAGCTACTCTCGGTATATCCTAAGGAAGGTTTTTATAAGTACCCGAACCCGGTATACCAAGATGGTGATTCCCTGGAATAAAGAACTTGTATCTCAAGGAATTAGGAAGAGACACGTGAGTGATTCGTCCTGATTCCCCAGGAAGTATAGGTGTAAACGAATCGTATTCTTCTCGAAGTGAATAATGGGAATTAAAGAAAGAAAAGCAAGGAATCGCATAAACATGCATAAAGAAATTCTTCATGCAGCGTTGAGCATTGTAAGAGAGGAAGGCTATCGGTCGTTGAGTCTACGGAGATTGGCTGACAATATTGAATACTCTGCAACTGTAATGTATCTGTATTTCAAAAACAAAGACGCACTATTAGTTGATCTGGCTAAATTGGGATATCAACAACTTAATGCCAGTATAGATAAAAACTCCAAGAACATAATCGACCCCAAGAAACGATTGAAGGTAATGCTTACAACCTATTGGCATTTCGCAACCCACGAAAAGGAATTATACCTCCTTATGCAGGAGACTGAGATGAAGCTAAGCAGGTTGGACCCGTTGCTTCCAGAGATGTCAACATTTATCAACTCGATAAATCAAGCAATTACAAGGGCATCTGAAAAAGAGAATTCTACTGACATCTTTCTTAAGCGCAAGTGTTATACATCCATTGCAATTGTACAAGGGCTTGTATCGCTCAATTTGATTAACAAAAGTATTGACGCTCGCTCCCAATCTCAAATGCTGAATGATGCGATTGATTGCCTGATCGATACCTTAAACTAAGAAGTGAAAAAACGATAAACAATTATTCTAAAATAAAAATACTCCATCAACATGAAACAAATAATGACAGATAACAAACATTTTGACGTAATCTCGGTCATAATTAGTCACCTGTGGTTGTTGTCACTTTTCTTTTGCTTGCCTTGAAGAGAATTTTGTTTACCTCCTCGCGTTGAAGTCCGGCGAAGGCGCAAAACTCGTCGATAGTAACGAACGTATGGTTTTGCTTGCCGGTCGATCGTTTGATCTTCACGAGCAACCTGCGGCAAAAGCTCTCGGATCTTCCGAGGATCACCTGAAGGTCTTTGGGATAGATTACAATCCGTTGATCGTTCATCACTTCTTGTGGTTTCGCGGCCGGACCAAAGATTGTAAACTGCTGTGACTGACCTTCCTGAATCAGATACCATGACAGAAAAATATTCAACAGATTCAGTAATATCGGACAGGGTGCAGTAATAATTTTATTACACGGAACTTTCGAATCAGCCGCAAGTCACAATGAGCTTGCAGAAGCATTAGCTGATTCTTTCACCGTTTACATTCCCGACAGAAGATGCAGAGGAATGAGTAGTTACTACACCACCGATTTCGACATTCAAAAAGACATTGAAGATTTAGATGCGCTCCTCAATAAGACAGCTGCACACTTCATTTTCGCTGTAAGTAGCGGAGCAATCGTAACGCTCAGAGCAGCACTTGTTCTTCCTGCCATTCAAAAAATTGCATTGTGGGAACCGCCTTTTATGTATTGATACCGCAATGGTTCGTGCAATCAAACGCTACAACAAGGAAATTGCAGGCGGAAAAACCACTGATGCTCTTGTTACCTCAATGAAAGCCGGAAAATTTGCACCAAAAAATTTTAATCTTTTTCCTCGCTTTATTCTAAGATCTTTCACCAATAAAATGATGAAAGGAGAGGCATCACATGCAGGAAAAGATGATGTTACTATGAGAAAACTGGCACCTACCCTGCATCACGACTTTCAGATTATTCTTGAGAACGCAAGTAAGACAGATGATTTCAAAAATGTGAAAACACAAACACTTTTATTAGGCGGAAGTAAAAGCCCGAAATACTTAAAACAATCAGTTGACTTGCTTGAAAATATTTTGCCGAATAAGAAACGAATTGAATTACCCGGACTTAATCATGGCGGAACAGGTAGTTCGGAATGGGGAGGAAACCCAAAATTAGTTGCCAAAGAACTTTCAAAATATTTTAAATAAAATGAAAACAATGGAAAATATAACAACATCGTACTTAACAAGAGCCGAAATATGGCTTAGCATCACAACTCTAATCTATTTCATAATGAACGGAGCGCAAATTTTTGAAACGCTTGTGTTCGTCCCAAAGTGGACGGCTTCCCCTCCCGACAATTTCAATCTCTTATTGGACGGGCGTGGAACAAATTTGAAAACATTTTGGACAGTATTTCACTCTTTACACGAAATCACTTTCATTCTCGCAATAATCTTCTGTTGGAAAATTGACCCAGTAAGAAATTGGCTTCTAATTTTATTTGCAATTCATTTTGCCATTAGAGTTTGGACAATAGCATATTTCGCACCAAACATTATTGACTTCCAAAAAATTGCTGAAACACCAACCCTTGCTAAAGACCTAATAAATCGCACCTCATTTTGGCAGACACTTAACTACATTCGAGTTGCGATTTTTATTGCCGTATCATTAGGGCTTATACCTTTGTGTATTAAGTTGTTTAACTTTCGACATTAAAGACCGACAGCATTAAGAATGTAAAGAAAGGCAGCACATAACAGCACCTACAAGAAATTGGCGGTTCAGTGGTTAAATGAAGTTTTGTACTTCGTATCAAGTTCAGTGCTGGCAGACAATTTTGTGCTTCGAAATCGCCAACTTCTTGTAGCTGCAAAACGTTGGCAGTAATAGGGCCCGGACAATTTGGTCATCTAACGGTCGACACCTACTAAACAAAGATTTCCCAAGGGGACAAGTGAACGGCTTCGAGACAACTTGGACTTTGAAAAAATTAGAAACGTGGGACAGATTAAAAAATAATACAGCCGACCCTTCGCATTTTTTGGAAGATTGTGCCTCGAATTGCCCAGCGCATTTGGCACATGCCATCGCCGCACAAACCCACCGTGACACCAAAGCTATGGCAAGAGCCAAATCACCACCTGCAAAACATTGAGCATACTCCTTTATTATGTAAATTAGGCTCCAATCGCTGGGCGACAACCGACCCTGCGTTTAAATTCATACGCTAAAAAATAAATTTGTAAAAAAAGCCCACCCACTCCAACGCACAAAACACACTTTCATTTTTTTACCACCCACGAACCCGACCCGAAAAAAAATGAAAGAGTGTTTTTTCCAACGCCTAATTACGAATCAGAATTCTAACTTTGTATAAAATATTTTTCCCCAATCAATGCACGAAACACTGTTTGAATATATCAAAACACATTCTTCAACTCCACTCACAGAAAGTGAAATGGAAGTGATTAAAAATACTTTCGTTCCAAAGAAATTAAGAAAGAAACAATATTTTTTGCAGGAAGGTGACGTGTGCACATACATGGCTTTTATAGTGAAAGGTGCAATGCGACAATATAGTGTGGACGACAAAGGTGTTGAACACATTGTTCGTTTGTCAATTGAAAACTGGTGGGCAGGAGACCGTGAAAGTCACATCAACCTCACTCCTTCGGTTTACAATATTGATACTTGGGAGGACACGGAATTTTTGCAGGCAACAAGGGCCGACTTTTTAAGCCAGTTAAGTTCAATTCCTGCCGTCAATGAGGTGGTGAGGCATTTGGATGAGAGGTTTGCAATTGCAACACAGAAAAGATTGAATGTACAAATTAGTTTAACTGCAGAAAAACGCTACTCCGAATTAGCAAATTCTTATCCTGAATTTTTGCAACGCTTTCCACAACATATCATTGCTTCTTATTTGGGAATCACCAAAGAAACGCTTAGCCGCATTCGCAGTCATACAGTAATAAAGTAGCTCAGCCAACCTCTCCATTATTTTTCCTGTCTCTTACTTCGTTGACATTTGTCAACAGAATTTTCTATCATTTATCATCGTTGCCAGGGTTGGAATAGCTGCAACTTTGTACCACAATTTTAAAAAAATAAATCAAATGGACAAAAAGACAATAGTAGTAATCGGAGCAACTGGCTTACAAGGAAAGGGTGTTGTAAATGCCCTTATAAATGAAGACTCTTTTAATGTAAGAGCAATAACCCGTAATCCCGAAAAATATTCAGGCGAGGCACGTGAAGCAGTTTATGCAGATTTAAAAGATTTGCGATCATTAAAGGATGCTTTTAAGAATGCTTACGGTGTATTTGTAGTTACCAACTTTTGGGAAGGTGCAGACGAAATTGCTCAAGGTAAAAATGCCATTGAAGCAGCAAAGACAATGGGAGTGCAACATTTTATTTGGTCACGGGAGAGATCATGCATCTTTAGGCATTAATTTGCATCTATAGTAATATATTGCAGCTTTACACTATAATATCAAGGCATTTATAGGCAGATATAGGCATTAATAGGAAAAAAGTAGTGACCCCACCACAATCACAGGCACACAAGATGATTTAATCAGAAATCGAGTGTAATAATTTGCTGCAGAAAGCTTTAGAAATAGGGTCTTGTCAACCTTTTCCATTCTATTCACTGGATTGTTTTTCGTAAATAAAAGCACCCATTTCACGAGTATAAGCATCAAGATCAACGATGCACTTTTTAAAACTGTCCACAATTTCACCCCATTGGTCCGTATGGATTGCGTTCATTCGCAGTAACTCAACCAACCCGAGCATCGAGGCAATTGGTCCGCGAACATTATGTGAAGTCATAAAAGCGATATGCTCCAGGTCGCGGATATAGTTAGCCTTTTGCAATTCTGCATTTTTTAGATCAGTTACATCTCTCCCAATTGTAAGGATTTCAAACAGCGTTCCGCCAGAATCAAATATCCCTTTGATGCACAAAGACACCCAGTGCTTTTCTCCCCGAGAGTTTTCAAGGTGAAAAATTCCAAATGCCTCAGGTTGACCCGGGGTAAGCTTAAATATATTCTGCGTGAATTCAGGTAAAACTCCACGAAGGGGCAAATTCTTTATGTTAGTGCCAATAAGTTCGTGGAAAGACTTGCCAAAAAAATTGCAATAATTATCATTTACATAGATCCGGGTGCCGTTGGCCAAGCAGAGAGAAATCAAATCAGATTGATTTTCAACCAAAGCCCGATAGCGGTCTTCTCCTTGTTTGATTTTCTTCAGCGCAAAGTCCTTTTCCTCCAATGCCTTTTTAGTTGGAGTAATATTCGTGTTAAACAATAAGTATGATTCAATTGTACCAGAGCCGTTTTTAATTGGAAGGATTGTTGTCTTGACCCAGAAAACAGTTCCATCCTTTGCCCTGCATTTAATTTCACCGGACCATTTATCTCCACTTGAAATGATAAAAAACACGGCCTTAAAGAAATTTTTGTCAGCGAAAGCTAAATTCAACTCAACGATTGATCGGCCGATCAGTTCTTCCTCGCCGTATTTTGTAAGGTTACAAAATCGCTCGTTCACCCAAACTATTTTACAACGTTGGCTCAACACGGCTAGGCGGATATTGGAGACAATAGCTTCAGCATAAGCTCCAAGATAAGGAGCTATTTCAATAAGGAAGGAATCACTTTTATTAGTTTCATTCATACGCTCAATTTTTTCACGCATAGAAAGCATGCGTTATTATTTCTCAAATGTTTCCTCTTTTTTATTCACCAACCTAATCTCGGCCCCGACAAAAGAGTAGTCATTTCAGTGGACAGAATTGTGGACAAGCTGAGAAAGTTACCTCGGTGACGTGGAGCAAACGTTTGTTGAATTTGCGACCGATTCTTCCGAACTCACGGATATTCTCTCAGGTTGGTTTGAATCATGAATAAACCTCTTTCCATTTTGTTCTTGCTGATCGCATTCCACAGAGAAAGCGCCACTTGTCAGTCCGGGATTGAAAAAGTTAAGTTCTCCAGGATAACAAGCAGTTATGGATTGTCAAATTCAAATGTCCGTTGCATACTTCAGGATTCACAGGGTTTTCTGTGGGTGGGCACAGAAGACGGATTGAATCGATTTGATGGTTATGGTTTTAAAATTTACAGAAAATCAGAAGGTGATAGTACAGGCCTAATCAAAAATAGTATTAACACTCTCTTAGAGGACAGTCATGGCACGTTGTGGGTAGCCACGCGCGGTGGAGGCCTGCACCATTATGATAGAAGATTGGACAGGTTCATTCGAATCACCCAATTCTCCTTCAATTGCGACATCGTAGGAATGCTCGAGGATTCTAACAAACACGTTTGGATTGCAGGTACACGCCAGGGCAAAGCGTTCACGGCCCGATTTGATCACCAAACTAAAACGTGGAAACATTTTAATCTCTTCGACTCCGTTGAGCCAATCTGTTCGATCGTCCAAGAATCTGAAAATGAGTATTGGATTGGGGTGATAAGAACGGGATTTTTCAAATGGAATTCGCTAACCAATACCGTGGAAAGTTTTCTGCCGGATAAACAAAAACCAAACAGCATCATTGGCAAAGATATTCGCAGAGTTATCAAGGATAATCAGGGTAACCTTTGGATTGCGGCAACGGAAGGTCTCAGCAAATTTGAGGTCACTAACAGGAAGTTTATCAACTTTACAGCAAGCCAAGGTAATGCCATGGTGGTAGATCCTATTCGCGACATTGCTTCCGATAAAAAATATATTTGGTTAGCTACTGAAAACGGAGGGCTAAGCCGAGTTAACAAGTCTACCCTTGAGTTCACTAATTTTCTTTTTGATAAGAACGATCCGCATTCCCTCAGTGACAATTCAGTTTGGTCAGTGTACGTTGATCACGAAGATAGAATTTGGGTTGGGACATTTTCGAAAGGACTCTGTGTTATCGATGATCTAAACGAAAAGTTTTCCGAGCTAAACGTAGAGCTCAAAAATGACGTTGTCAATGCTATTTTTGAGGATAGCAAAAACCGCATCTGGATTGGAACAGAAGGAGGTCTGGTAGTAAAAGATAAAAATCGTGTGCGATACTATGAACACGACGTTCACAAGAAGGGCAGTTTGAGCCGCAACCCGGTGTTATCCATTTTTGAAGATCACAGGGGGCAGCTATGGTTCGGTACTTGGGATGGAGGGCTCAACAAGTTCGATGAGCAGGGGGACCGTTTCATTAATTATTCAACAGAAAAAGAAAATCCATTAAGCCTTTCTAACCCGCACGTATATTCCATCAAAGAATATTCGCGTACGCATCAATTGCTGGTGAGCAGCTACAGAGGCCTGAATGTTCTCAAAGGCGAACGGCGCGGTCAATTTGAAAGGCACATCGATGAACATCATGAATCCAATAATTACCTGCGAACGATCTATGAAGACAGTCGGGGAAATTTATGGTTGGGTTCGATCGCCGAACTTTATCTTTATTCACTGGAAAGCCGGAAGCGTACTCGTTTCAATTTGGGTTCCGATTCCATTTCGTTTGATTTTTTCATCAACTGCATCACAGAAGACCAGCTCGGGAATCTATGGGTGGGTACCAACAACGGCCTCTTTGAATTAACCGACAAGAAAAAAAATGCGTCCTATACCGTGCGGGATGGCCTGCCCAGCAATATCATTTGCGGAATCCTTGAAGATCGCAACGGAAACTTGTGGCTAAGCTCCACCCAGGGGATTTCACTCCTCAATCCGCGAACTAAGACTATCGTAAATAATTTCACTATAGATGATGGATTACTCAGCAACGAATTCAAACCAAACTCATGTCTAAAGAGTAAAAGTGGCCTTTTCTTTTTTGGTGGAAATGGGGTAAATGTATTTAATCCAGAAAAGATTAAACTTAATTCCCATATTCCCCCGATATATTTCACTGATTTGAAGATTTTTAATCGCTCAATGCGAATTGGAGAAAATGATTCTATACTGCGCGTTCAAATCAGCGAAACAAAAAAAATAACTCTTCCTGAGAAATTAAATTTCTTCAGCATTGAATTTGTTGCATTGAATTTTTCTTCCAGCAACAAAAACCAATATGCCTACAAGCTAGAGGGATTTGATAAAGACTGGGTTCGGATCGGGAGCCAGCGATCTGCCACATTTACTAATCTTAGCGAGGGCACCTACACTTTTCATGTACGGGCAAGTAACAACGATGGCCTCTGGAATGAAAAAGGTATAATTTTAGTAATTCAGATTCAGCCTACATGGTGGAAAACGGGGTGGGCAAAGTCATTGGCAGTGCTGATGCTCACGATAGCAGCTATCTCCGTCTATGCCATTCGTGTAAGGAGAATGCAGCAACAAAACCTAAAGCTAGAGAAATCTGTAGCTGAGCGGACCATGGAGCTGCAGGCCGCTAACGAAGAACTTCGTGCACGCGAAGATGAGATCAAAGCACAAAATGATGAACTTTTCACCCAGCGTGAAGAACTTGCCACACAAAATGAGGCTCTTGTTGAATCAAAAAAGGAGCAACTAGATTTGTACACGCAAAGTATTCTCGAAAAATCCGAAATCATATACCGAATAACCGCTGAACTTGAATTAGCAAAAAGCAAGCCATTGGTGGAACAAGAACAAATTGAAAAGTTCAACCAAATTCTGCAAATCAATATCCTCACCGATGACGATTGGGAGCATTTCAAAAAAGCATTTACTGGTGTGTATCCCAATTTTTTTGGAAGTCTGCGTTTCCACTTTCTCGATATCACAGCGTCCGAGCTTAGGCTATCGGCATTGATCAAGTTGAATCTTTCCAGTAAAGAGGCAGCCAATACATTAGGCATTTCATCCGAAAGTGTAAAAAAATCGAGATACCGTTTAAAAAAGAAATTCATGTTAAAGGAAGATGAATCTCTTGAAGAGTTTATCCGGAAATTAATTTAAAAAATCAACGGATTGATCTCTACTAACAAAGATTTCCCACGTGGACACGAGAACGGCTTCGGAACAACTGGGACTTTAAAAAAATAAATAACGTTGGACAAATAAGAAATGAATGGCCGACCCCTCGCATTTTTTAAAAAGATTGTACTTCAACTTGCCCTGCTCATTTGGCACATGCCATAGCCGCACAAAGCTACCGTGACTCCAAAGTTATGGCAAGAGCCAAATCCCCCCGCCCAAGTATTGCCGTTCGCTTTCGGAACACCTTTCTTCGATATCGAACTTAAAACTATATTAAAAGTGCTTTTTAACGCATTGGTACACATGGCTTGGTCTTTGTAAAGACTGAATACTCGCGCAAACCTAAACTATATGATAACCAATTATCTAAAAACAGCACTTCGTAATCTCCGCAGACAAATTGGAAATACACTTATTAATGTTGCTGGGCTCACACTTGGTATTACAGGCAGTTTGGTGCTTTTTCTTTTTATCAAAGATGGATCAAGCTTTGACAATTATCACAGCAAGCGCGATCGAATTTATCGCATCGTAACTAAATCGAAAAGAAATAATGGCGATAGTTACACGCAAGGCGTGCCTACAGTTTTGCCAGAGGCTTTTAAAAATGATTTTGCCGAAGTAGAAGAAGTTGCGTTCACCTCATATCGAAGGGGCAACCTTATTGCCATTGCTCAACCCAACGGTGAGTTTAAAAAATATGAAGAACCCAAAGGTGTGGCCTTCACACAATCTTCTTTCTTTAGAATCTTTGATCGCCCAATTTTAAGAGGTTCTGAAAAAAGATTGGATGAGCCCAACAAAGCTATCATCTCCAAAAAATGGGCATTAAAATATTTTCATAAAGAAGATGCTATTGGTGAAATTATAAAGTATGAAGACATTGAATATAAAATTGGTGCGGTGATGGATGATTATCCTTCCAATACCGACCTTCCTTTTGAATTGATCTTCTCTTACATCACAGTCAAAAAATCATTGGACGGAAAGGGGTGGCAAGCCGATTCTGACACAGATAATTGCTATTTTCTTCTTAAAGAAAATCAACTGATCAGCAAGATCGAAACACGGCTGACAGCCTTTGAAAAAAAATACTCTGGAGATGATAACCCCAATAAAACCACGTTGCTTGCCCAGCCGCTTCAAGAATTACATAGTGATATGCGATTTGGTAACTACAATAAGAGAATGCCTAAGCCGGCAAAAATCGCATTCAGTGTTGTGGCCATCTTCTTATTAATTAGTTGTTGCATCAACTTTGTCAACCTTACAACAGCATCCGCAATCAAGCGCACCAGAGAAGTGGGAATTCGTAAAGTATTGGGTAGCACACGCAAGCAACTTATTTTTCAATTGCTTGGCGAAGCTCTTTTGGTCACGATCATTGCGGTATTAATTTCCTTGGCATGCGCACAGATCTTACTTGGATTTTTAAATCCATTTATGGACTTATCATTAGCGCTTCAATTGGACTCGGATGGAATTGTATGGATATTTCTAGGAGCAGTTGCGATTGCAGTCACAGTTCTGTCTGGCTTATATCCAGCGATGGTTGTATCTGCTTACAAGCCTGCATCGGCTTTAAAAAATCAGATAAGCTCCGCTTCTTCTTCTGGATACTCGATGAGAAGAGGACTGGTAGTACTACAATTTGTAATTTCTCAGTTCTTCATTATTGCCACAGTTGTCATTACCCAGCAGTTCGATTTTATTACAAAGTATGATATCGGATTTGCCAAAGAGGCCATCGTAACCGTTCCTATTCCGATCGGGGAAAAGCCTATGGGGATGAACGGTTCGAGTAAGATGCGTTCGCTTAAAAACGAGATACTGCAATTGGCGGGAGTAGAACAGGCAAGCCTTAGCTTAGCTCCTCCATCTCATAAAAGTGTGACTGGTACTTCGTTTAAAGTCGCTGGAAGAGACGATGAATTCAACACCCAGATAAAACAAGTTGATGGTGATTATCTGAGCTTGTATAGGATTAAGCTGTTGGCGGGTTTACCTCTTACTGACCTGGACACAATGGCTGGCTTTGTTGTCAATGAAAAATTGGTGAAGATGGCTGGATTTAAAAGTAATCAAGAAATTATCGGGCAAGAAATCGTTCTTTGGGATCATCGTCTGCGTGTAGTAGGTGTTGTTAAGGATTTCAACACACAGGCTTTGCGCGATCCGATTGAGCCTGTTATTTTATTTAATTACTTGAATGGCTTTCATAGTCTCTCGATTAAACTAAATCCAACGGACATGCAAGCCACTCTTCAGCGAGTGCAGACTAAGTGGGAGGCAGCTTATCCAGAATATATTTTTAGTTATGAATTTTTAGATGAACAAATCCGAAACCTCTATCAAGGTGACCGAAAGGCATCAATTATGCTCAGCATCTTTGCTTCCATTGCCATCTTTATTGGCTGCTTGGGGTTGTTTGGTCTTGTCACTTTTATGGCTAACCAAAAGACAAAAGAAATTGGTGTGCGCAAAGTATTGGGTGCATCGTTGGAAAGTATTGTATTTCTTTTCTCAAAAGAGTTTGTAAAATTGATATTAATTGCATTTGCTATAGCTGCGCCTGCCGCTGGCTTTGCAATGAACAACGTTTTAGAACAAGATGCCTATAGAATTGAATTAGGACCGATGATCTTTTTGATAGGCCTTGGCGTGACCTTCATCATTGCGTTTTCGACTATCGGTTTCAAATCCATTAGTGCAGCACTAGTAAACCCAGTGGATTCGTTGAGATCTGAGTAACTTAACAGAAAGTATAAAATATTTGGAAATGACACATGACACAACTAAACCGCACACACTTTGGCATGCCACACATCCGACCCACTTCCAAAGCCAACCAAAGAGCGTGCTCCGTGTAGTGTAAGTAGAGAAAGTTGCCAATGAAAAATGCCCCACCGCACGAACGAATCGGGTTTGAAACTGCAAAACAACTGGCTCAACTGGGACAGAGATTAAAAAAGGGAACTGATGCTGTAAACTCGCTCAATGAATTTGGGCTTACGAAAGTTGAAGCTTTGGAAATTGATGTTGCAGATATTTTCTCTACTGTGTCAAGCGAATCAGGTTCAGTATTTATGCAGACCTGGAATAATTCCGTCCCCAGCCCGGGTGGTCTTGGTCAACCACTCCGATTCAAGGCGTTTTCCCGATTTTCCGATTTGCCCACTCAACAAAGAACTTTACGTTTGGGGCATCCGTGTGACCGCCGTCGTGCTGACGCCAGGCAAGTTCGCCGTCGAGAAGACCGGTGTTGACAGGAGGCATTTTTTCAGTTTTGTAATCATTAGAGACCCCGAGGTCCTTAACGCCTAACAATTTAAAAACAGCGCCCGCAGCCACGGTGGCCATGTAACTTCCTTGCTGATCCAACCACTTGGCGTCGCCTTTTTCGGGAATGCCGTAGCTGATGAATGTTAAACGCGGTGCACACAGGGCAATGAGTTCATGCGAATCAACCGGGATGCTACCCGCGTTTTGCGAACCGCTCTTGAATTCCGACGCTCCGTATTTAATAAAATTTCCCGCCATCCCGTTTCAAGGTAGTCAAGCGCGCGCGCCGCACCCCAGGCCCATGCGCGAAGCGCACCCCAGTCGTCGGACTTGCGGGTCTGGCCTTTGTTAACCAACCCGATAATACCCCTTGTGATGCCCGCCCCGTTGTCGGCCTGAATGCTTGCTGGATCGATCGAGGCATAACCCCACCCCGACTGGATCAACTGATGCTCTCGTGTCGGCTCGCCGCCGAGCGCGGGAACGAGTCGCGGCAACACGCTGTAAGCGGGATATTTATCAAGGATCGCCTTGACCACAGAATCCCTTGAAAGCAACTTCCGCAAAGCCTCATTGAGGATCTTCATGTCGTCCGGACCGGGCTGCACCGGATTTGGAAAACCAGTCCGGCCAAACATCATCAATACCGGAACGGGGCCTTTGGCATTGGCAGGTATTACCAACGTCATCGATATGTCCACATTGATCAGCGGATAGGAGGAATTATCAACATGACCCGTCAACTCTCTTGCGATAACGGGCGTAAATCCCACGAACTCTCTTTCGACAATCCCTTGCGTCCAGGTGACTTTCGGAATATTCTTTGGAACTCTTCCGTAAACTTCCCGCTCCATGTCTTCGGCGATCTCGGGCCGGCGAAGTTGCCACCAAATGGCGGCGGAGTTGACCCTGGTTCCATTCTTCAGCTTCAAAACATCGGGCAGTTCCGGAAAAGGATTAGCGACGGATTCGTCATAGTTGGCATGGTTTGGCGCCTTCTCATCACTACTGGGTCCGGGGCGCAGAGATTTTACGCCCAGTTGATCCATCATCTGGTGATGATCTTCATCCGCGGTGAGCGTAAGAGGTTTGGGATAGGTGGTCTGCGCGTAGGACCCCATCGCCAATAAAATCGGCACGCAATAAATAAAAAGCTTCATGTGTGAAGATAGAATTTTTATTTCGCCCGTCACTAATTCCATCCTCCCCCCAGTGCCCGGTAAATATTGACCCGG
>Ga0193694_1000024_pt1 | contig 18876 bp, 20 predicted proteins | sample L3s1metaG_FD_160567 | JGI IMG/M metagenome (GOLD analysis project Ga0193694, IMG submission 160567) | Soil microbial communities from a riparian zone of the East river system, Colorado, United States - L3s1 | ecosystem: Environmental > Terrestrial > Soil > Riparian zone | place: USA: East River... | reverse complement strand
ACTTTCTTATAACATACCTTCAACACGCCACCGTGACGATTGTGTGAGGTTTCCGAGGCAGCAAAGTGTGGATCTTGCCGGTCGCTGCTCTTCACCTTTGTGATTTTGTTCCCTTCGTCCACGACGATGAACACACTCCAGGCCCGATCCATCTTTTGCTTTGGGGAGATCACGGAGTTCGCAGCGGCGATGATCAGTCGGTGGCCTACCATTCCAGCTGTCTGACGAGGCTTTCAATTTATCAAAACATGGATACTTGTACATGTGCAGGCTCACTACTGCTTGGATAACTTGATGTAATTCAGCTGATGGAATACCTATGATCATGAAAGGACAGACTCACCCCCTGCACCCGGTATAGTCCTGACATATGGGCTGTTGGCGAGATTTCGAGAGGTAATGATAAGCCGTGATTGGTTGCTACCTGCCAGCACCGTCATCTCATCCAAAAAGGTGACTTCGACAAGGTAAGTATTGACACCATCCGATTCATAGGGCGTGGTGTCCAAGAACCGTTTTTCCTTCACAGAGTACCAGTCGATTCCATCAACAAGGTTGGAAATGACCAACGTGTCTCCGGATGGCGAGAGGGCTGAGCTGCCCCTGCGTTCCGGTCCTATAATCAGAAATGGATTATCGTGAATACCGCCGACTGCACCTACAAGATCTTCATGCGAAGCTGGATTTGCCATCGTATTTCATAGGGCTGGCAAGTTGAGTAAACACTAGATGCTCATCAGAGTGGGCGTAATACTTTGTTGTACTTGTGCGATGCTTACATAGCACCCAATGCCGGATGAACTACCATGAGCTCATTGTCGCTGAGGTAATGAATATTCAGGATTGGCCACTGCTCGCCTTCAGTCAGTATGGGAAGCCAGTTAGGGGATCCGAATGCTGCTTCTGAAGCCTACATCAGAGTGCGAAATTTACAGGGAAAATGAAATGAATAACCAAAGTCTCCACTCTGATCAAATACGGCCACTCGGGGTCTGTCCCCGCATGCAACGGCGACCTGAGTTCCGTTTGTATTAAAGGAAATTCGATGGATGTAACCTGGTAAAGTCTCTAGTGCTCGGAAATCATGCTAACCATTCCGAACCTCACATTAGCATGCAGATCTCATGGGGACAAGGCTGCGAGTAGGGCCTCACATTTGCATCCATAGCACTGAGCTTGAGCTTGTTCAAGTCCCCATTCGCAGACCCGATAAGGAGCGCCTCGTTTATGGATGGGTGCCATGCGATCGCGCGTATCATGTTCCCGGTCTTGTATATTCTAATCCTCGGCCAACCTACTCTAGTCTCCCGTATCTTGGATGGTATGTTAGAATGAGAATGAAGGATGGCGATGGAAGCTGCATACTACAAGAATACCACTGTCATCGCCGCTGGCGAAATATCTCCCATCCGCCGAAAATTGTACTGCATGGATTTGGTCGGCATGCGATTGTAAATGTCCCGCTACTCTTAGACAAGTATACGTGTTCGTCTGAGGACTGCATGAAAGTTGTTTTGGACTGATCATATCGAAGTTCTTCAGCTAACTAGGGGATTAACAAAAAATGGTGGATCCACGCGCTGAGAGGGATATATATAAGGACTGATCCCCTCGACTTACTAAGAGAACAGCTTACTGGCATACATACATGGGCTACCGATTGCACGGCATCTACAGATTTGGTCGGATCCATGTCGCCGAACATGAGGCGCTCGGTACCTGATCGTGATAACCGTAACCCCGACCATAATAATGACCCGATGAATTTCCCGATCAGGTGTCTCAACGGTCCCTGAAATCGGCGCGTAATTCAGTACATTAATAGAAGTAACTAATGCTCGGTCCTTGGAGGACGCTCTACAGTAGGTGATTTACGAGGTAAACATCGACGTGGTCTGAAAGAGAGAAACAAAAGTTGTTCACAGCCACGGCATTGCGTCCATACCCAGCAGTGCCAAACACTAGCTAAGGGAATTGCCGAAGATCGACCAGCCGGCAACTGCCTTACCGAGTTGTTGATATTTGCGACGCTGGCACGTGAACAACCCTTGCCCTCTTGACTCTCGACCTTCATGTTGATGCTGCGTATAAGGCCAGGGTAGATTCTTTTGACCACTTGAGGGGTAGATAACGTAAAGTAGGATGGGATCACAGTTATACATTCAGGAGACATGAACCGACTACATACAGACATTTACAAGCATTTACTGACCACAAATCGTAGAGAAAAGCATGGAGGGAAGGCATCATCCTCAGACAGTGACGTCGTCTGGGCAGGACTGCAACCAAACAATTATTAAGGTGCAGGAACAATGTCAAAAACACTGACAAGGATGTAGCGGGGGGGACGGCGATGGCGATCAAGATACTCCGTCATCCTTGAGATGAAGCTACGCGCATTACACCGGTTAGTTGCTTGACTTGTCGCATACCACATATCAATACTCACATGGACGCAACCCTCTCAATATCCCTGATGGCGACGTAAGGTCGGGACAAGAATGGCCTCCGAGTCCCCAGGCAGAGTACCATGACCTCCCCACGCCACACTGTGCTGGGTTTGATCTGGCGTAGGCGGTAGTTCGTCACCCCCCGGAGATCAGCTTTTGTCCAACCAAACACCTTAAAACGTGCGCTACCGACTTCAACAATTGCGTCGTGGATCTTGTTAAGGTGTTGCCGACGCTGATCAAAGTATCTCCCGCTGTGGACTCGCGGGAGCCCGCCTAGCTGGGAACTGTCGTCGGGATCATACAGAACTGTGGTGGTGCGTCTCGCTCCCATCAGCGGGAATAGGTACGCTCGAGCTACAGCCTGCGGAAGTTATTACTGAGGATGTCTTGCCACACAAGGTTGGTCACAGACCTGTGTAGCGCGCGGCAGCGGGGGCGTATATTCATAAGGTACGCGGGACTGGTTTGCACGACGAGACGTGCGGGAGCTTGCTATGGATATCGCTCGCGGTGTACCAGATCTTGAGAGAAGGTAATTACCAGCCGAAGAGGAACGCTGGGATACCATTTGGTAAGGTGCTTCTCTTACGGTAGTGAGATGTCTGATGCATATATACTGCTTGATGGGCCAGGTTACCTCCGTCCACCTGCTCGGTTCGTGCTAGTGGTGGAACATCGAAATGATCTCCAAAGCGAGGTCACCTGGACTAGCACCGTTACTGGTCGCGGAGGTACAACCTCCCACCCTGCCGCTTGTCTCAACGTGTTTCCAATCCCGGTCAGAGGTGGCATGGTACGTTGAACCTATCAGGACCGAAAGCCGGATGTATCTCCAACTCCAAAATGAAGACTCGGGTCGAAACGAGAGGTGAAAGTGTCCGAAGCCTCAGATCAGAAATCCAACTTTTCCAGGGAGTGAATACCACGTTTTGGGGTGTCGGTTTGATCACTAGCCACCATTGTTCACCCCAATCTAACATGCAGCTTCCTAAACGGCCTTACTTGCAACGTGGAGGATGTCCAGTTCACTTTTTCAAGGAAAAAATCCAAGCCGGGCCAACTAACCAATATTCCTTCTCTGCTAGCTCTAAATATAAGCGGCTTGAAGTCCACTTTCGAAAAATTGGTGGCCTTCACGTCGCCCAGGGCTAGGATCCAAACGCCCAGTCATCCTTAATTATGCCGAAGATCAGCGTTCATGTTGGTCGGAAGTATTTTTCTTTCACAGATTAAGGCCGTCGAGCCTGCAGGTCTCTGATGTTGGTCTCATGTGTATCGATCTGATCGTCGATGTCATCCTTTAGATTCGTCAAGCAGCATGGATCGTGCTATCATATCGCGTTCTTGGGCCATCCCTGAGCGGGCCTTAAGCCTCATGTACGGGAGCTATTCTCGCTTAAGGGTTTAAATTTCTCGAATTTCCCGATCATTCCACCGCCGTTTGCGCGTTTCGTGTGTCCGAAGGCACGTGTTCATCCCAGATATTTCCTTTGGCTCACATCACCTATCTCAGAGTTCGATTCTCGCGTCGTGACCGTATCGATATCGTCGGTGGCTAAGTATCTTTGGCAGCTGGAATGTTTCCGAGACACCTTCTGTTGGCCAGCGATAGCGTTAGTCATGGGATGCCAGGGCTGCTGAGGGCATGCAAAGTATGACATGTATGATAACCGTATGACAACGATTTAACCAGAGATAGGTCCCTGAAAACAGGAGTTCGAGATCCCAGGCTTAGGCATTCTCCAAAACTTTGAAATCGATCCCTTTATAATTAATTAAACGCAATATTCATTTGCAGTTCTCGTGAAATGCAGTCCCTAATCAACTCCAGACCTTTCGTCTTTCGCGACACCACTAAGAGACTCAAAACCCAAACCGTCGATGATTATTCGCACATGCATCCTGTGCGTACCGTTCGTTTTTCACCGGATGGACGATATTTGGCTGCTGGTGATGATAAAGGCGTCCTCTCGGTAGGTATTTCTCCACCCTTACAATTGGCGGTTCACATGCAGCCCTCTGGTATCACGAAGATCCGTGACACTACCTCCCAATGGTCAACCATCCGGATGTATCAAACAACCGATATGATACGTGCAATCAGATGGCACCCTACAATATCAGGAGCGCTCGTCATAGGTTCCACCAACGGTGACCTGAACAAGCTTCTGCTTAGGTCCACACCGAACGAGGTGTGTATATATGGCAGGTATCACCTATGCCTTCTCCACTTACGCTCAAAAGGACTTCAAATCGGTCTTCAGCCTTCCCGGCTATATTCACGCAATATCGTTCGATGTTGACGGTAGCCAGTTGGCGGTCGCTTTCGGAGATACCTGTAAAGTCGCTCTGATGCACCAAGATGGGGACGATTTCGGTAAGTTCATCTGTCCATCGTCGCTTCAAACTCAATTCAGCCTGTTCCAGAGTCACCTTTCGGACAGATTTCCTACCTACCGCTGCAAGGTGGCGGACCACCTATACGCGGCATACATTTCCTTCCTGGGAACCTCATTGCAGTTACCTCCCCATTCGGGGGGGGTGGATTCGTGTATGATATTCATGGTTCGACTTCGAACCTTGTGTGTCTAACTATTCCTCAGCACGTATTCCACTCAGCATCCCCACCCGAGGCAGTGGGAGATAGCCTTTCGTGATAACATTGGCATGTAGGGCACCCCCACCCAATTTTTCCATCTTGCGGCACTAATGATCATGACGGTTCTGATAGCGGCGGATCAGCAATCTCCCCATCTGGACATTTGCTGGCCGTTACCAACCTCTCCGACGGCCTCGATTGGTACTCTATGCAAGAGAAGAGATATATGTGCACAACGCGTTACGAACTTGGTCGGATTTTCATGATCGACATCCAGTTTTTGAACGAAACAACAGTGGTCGCAGGGACGAGCCGCTCTCAGCTGGTGTTTGCCTGCTACGGGATGAGCGACAATCCCTACTTTGTTAACATGTCGACCGAGGGTCGTAAGTATCCACAAGCCTTTCTCAGACCGAGCACAAACTTGAAGCTGATGCTGGCGTACAGTATTCCAAGCGGTAGTGGGTTGTTTGTCCCCCTCTCGCCAACGTGAGTGCATGCCTGACTAGAACTGGCCCGGGCTTGTAGGACGTCGCTGTTGTGCGCAACCGGCTGGCTATTGCCACGGCAAGTTGTGACCCGCAAACAAGGGGAGGGTCTGTCGTATGCGTTCTCATTGACCGACACAAGCACCCGCGAGTTGCTCCGATCCCAGAGGAAACCCCTGCGGAATCTCGCACAATATACGACTTGGTATGTGTGTGACGTGTAATCCGATCATTTTATGCTACTCAACCTCATTCATCCATGAGATCCTTGACGGGGCTTCCCTCGTTTTCATGATTGTATTCGTCACAGTGATCTGGAAGTTTATCCCTCTCGGTCGTTACCTCAAGTTCATACTTGACTTGTGGTAGTCGGTGCAGGCCTCCCACAATTCACTACCAATGCGCGATTGTACTATTTCTCAGATCAAACGGCTTGGATTCCACGAACGTACATGTCGTTTCTATCCCAAATTGACAGTCAGACACCGCCCGATCTCAAAGGCATAGATCTGCTAATAATAGATATCAAAGGACATCACGAAGCACGTGCTGCTCTTCGGCGTTTCCCCTAGTCCACCTTTGTCATGCTGAGTTTCAAAAGCGTGATGTTGTGGCTGTGCTAGTTTCCACTCTTTCGTCTCTCCATGACCATTAATTCGACGATGTCAGTACCGTCGCCTCCACATTTTACTAAGGTCTTGTAAATTATACTTAACACACTAACGCGATATAAAATGTGTGTCAGAAAAGAATTATACTACCATAGGGGTTACGTCGTTACAATTGATACCTGCATAAGCTTCCGGCTAGTTTATAATTCATGATCAGCTTGACCACGTTCGGGGTGAGTTTCCATTGGCTGATAATCATGAGGGTTGACCTTCAATGCCTGCAGGTGTAATTTGGGGCGACGGGTTCTGTTGTTTGAGTTGGGCCAAATCTCGACCAGTAACCCGGCTAGTCCAGTTTCCCGTTCGAGCTCCTGCAACTCAGATGGTTCATTTAATTTGGGTGTTCCGCACATGTGAGTACTAACCCAAATCCGACAATGTTGCTGATCATCAGGATGATAAGATCCGGATGTCGATAGAACTCGGGTTGTTCGTTCGGTGCTGTAGGTGCTGCCACAAGTGATCGAGGAGTGCGGAAGTGTGGCTACCACCATCTAGCACTCCAGTAATGAGGATAGCAAATGCCTGATGAACTTCGGAGTCGCAAATCTAGAATACAGCCCTTCGTCCGTGAAGGAACTTTGACTATTGGGTATTGTCCCTCTGTCTGCTTGCAGATCAATTGGCGGTGGGCCCGATGTCATCCAATATGACTTCGAACCAGTGTGAAGTTTGGTTTGGTGTTGCCAGCCGTTACGCCTCATGTAAGAATTTAAGGACCTCCCTTGAGATTCTTAGAACTGGTACTACTAGTACCGTCCCATCATCAGCATTCATTATTCTCAAAGTCAACATCTTCGGTATCTATCAAAGAATGTCCTCTGAGGAAGCACACTCGCATGATTCTGAAACATGGAAATCTGCGCAATCGGAACCTCTCGCTGAAGAGGTCGAGGTCGATACAGCTGAAATTCACACAAGTGGTTCGTTATCTCCCATAGTCTAACAGAGAGATGATTTTACCCATTCAATTGGCAGAACCACCGCCCAGACCCACCATTGCCTCCGGTAGTTCATCGGAAAGGGATGGTCCCTCATCTCAAGTACGAGGACTGCGTCACTCCCCATCAATGACATGTACGTCTCATTCTGGATGATCTGAATCCGTGTCGACCAACCATAACCTATCAGTGATACAACGACCCCCACCGACAACGATCATCAGTGATCTATCCAGGAGCTCCTCTCCAGCTTTGTTAGGTGGGTCTCACTTGCGCCTGCATTGGGTTTATTAACCGCCTCAATAGGAAATCAATCTAAGCAAATTCACGCTATATATGGACTGATCACGCCAACCACAACGTACCCGCCTATGGTGGGGAATGCGAGCACCAGCATGCGGTCAGAAATGCAAGGTCATAATGGTAATGATTTGAGCATCGGTTTGTTGAATGAAGGCTCAGTAGTTCGTATACAGTGGATCTCCCCGATTTAGCGCTGAGGGAATGTTATAGTGAGTAACTTGCAATACAGAACACATAACGGACTAAGGATATTTGTCGTGATTTAGCTGGTGGTTCCGCTCTCCCTGTGTATCCCCCACAATCGGCGATTGACCCCCTGACTGGCGGGCCTGAGCCGACACAGAGGGGTCGTGCTGGCAGGCTTCATAGAGCATTCCCCGACAATTCATTGCAAATGCCTCCTGCTGAGACACGTCAAAAGGGAAAGGGGAAACAGAATACTGGGGCATGGTTTGACAAGCTCAGGCAAGGGGGTCAACCTGCTCATCCCAATCAACCCGCCCTGCCATCCATAGCGGAGCTTATGGAGGCACCGCCACACCCCCTCAGTCCTGGATTTACCCCATCACAGGGTGTAGTGACGCCGTCTCTTTCTCCACATGTTGGCCCTTCTAGCCTTATTCGACCGCCAGGTAGCCTTTCACCTGTGGTCCATGGCTTCCCCTCGCTTTCCCCCTCGGTCTCAGTTGTCCAACTTGGACAACCTTTGCCTGCACCGCCGGACCGTGGGCTGATGCCTTGGAGTCCAGGGAGCCACCAAGTTACGCCTGACGAGAGGTCCAGATCCTACACCCCCTTTAATGAAAGGGAAGAGAGTGACGAATTCGAAGCCGACTCCCCTTTTAGTGGCAAGCGTTCCCGGGACCTTTCCGAACTTCCATATTGGATAGACAATCCAACAGAGGTATTTCCCCAATTTTCTATCTTGAACCAACAATCTGAGGAACGGCAGCATCAGCTCGGGGAACAACTCACTCAGAGCATCGAGTCAGGTTTCAAGAATGTCACACAAGATATTCAAACAGGGTTTGACAGGCTTGCCTCTATGCTGGTGGTCAGAAACACCCCGTCTCGGGCCCCCCAAGCCCACTGTCGGACACCGAAGGTTACCACAAATCCGTCACGTCGTTCTTTTTCACAAAACAAAAAGGCGGTGAGGAAAAATCAAATTGTGTTCACTACGTTAACTGAGCATCATAATCATGAAGAGCGCTGTCCGAGAACATCTGGAGAGGCTGGTTGGGAAAGATAGACTTCTCACACCATTAGTAACAAGGGTTCAGGCAGTTGCGTTTGCCGCTGCTTGGAACCTAGATAAAGGAGAAAGCTGTGACGATTGTTGCACTGCTGATAACTTTCGGTTTGACATTGAAGGTCCTGCACATAGCCCCTGGAACATGGCTGCTTGCCGGGTCTTCTGCGCTGACTATATGAAATATCACAAGCTTCCGTCCACGGCAAACATCACGAAAGATATTGAACGCTCATTTTATACAAGACTGAAAACTCTTCGGAGGAAATACGTCCTCCACTTATCACAGCCAGATAGACAAGCAATAGTCACTCGCGAGAACCGTCGCCACCAAAGAAAATCTAGAGTGCGTTCATCATTGTCGGGGTCGTCTGCTTGGTCATGTTAACCTGACTTGGATAACTGAAGTTGTTTTTAAGGCGGTTGGAAGCTGCCCAGCACAACCCTCTTCTTCAGGTCCACGTCCCAATTTTAGAACGTCTGGGAGTGGAAGGGATGTCCAGTGACGAATCCGACCTTGACGAACTCCCGAGGTATCCACGTGCCCGGTTAGAAAATCCACGGTACTATGTGCGTCGGCCTCGATGGAGGGCAGAGGCATTGGGCGACTGGCTCCGCATCTTTGACTCCGTTCACATGGTTACACGCAGGTCACAGAGTGGTGGCTCACGAGGCGCCCTTCCTCACCTTCGGCTCTATAACGCGCAGTCAGCGAAGCTCAGTGAAAGGGAGTCGTTTGTGCGTGCACTGCCAATCAACGCATACGAAGAGGAGTGGTTAGCTAATAAGCACCGGAGCGAATATACTGTGCAGCCCAACAAAGATGAAATTTATCACTTTGTTCACAGCAATGCTCTCTTTGCGTAGGTCGTGCATCAGTATCAGTGTTTCCTAACCAAACTAATTATTCCAAGGGCTTGATATCATCGTCAACATCTATAATATTCTCGTTGTACTTATTCACCATGTTCAGTTAGGCGCTGCACCAAGATTTCACAAAAGGTAAGCGTCGAGCTTGATGGGCGTGTCAGGTGGCCAGGTGTATGTGATCATTATACAGCCGGTGAGGCACAAAAGTTATCGAGTACCGATCAGGAACAGGTAGAAACCAAAATCAGTGGGAGGCGGGGAGTCATTTTGTTGATGTGCCTCACGTCGCGAATCCGCTCCGTATACCGAGACTGCACGGTTGTCATAAGCCCGATGACAGGTATTTATGCACACTGCTAGCAGGACGGCACGTTGCCTTTAACTTGTGCACACCCCATAATCTATGAGCTCAGGAACAATTTTTGAATATGGAGGTAAACCCCGGACTTCTGATCACGATCGTACCAATTGTTCACTGGCCTGATGGAATGTCCAGATCTAGAGCATGCAAAAAACTAAAACAGTACTAGCGCTCATAGTACTTCCGAGTCGGAGGCGCCGGTCAGCTGCTTGGCTCTCGGCAACTCCCCGCTCGAGCTTGCTTGATGATATCATATTTCGAGCATGGCACGTGATTGGGGGTCTTCCCCTTCTGTTCGCTACTGCCATGTCCCCCTGGAGTGAGTGTACTAGGTACTGGCGGGCCATATCGATATGAGCGGTATTACGATCGAGAATGGTTAATAGATGGAATTAGAACTCCCTAAGGAACCTATGTGAATGTGGAACGTTGCTTGAAGTCGCAATCCAAGCACAGAACCCCATGAACAATCATGACAACATTTAACAATGCTGTTTCACAAACTGAAAGGTCATTGTAAGAATGTCCGCCTGGGTCCTGTTCTTCAGGACATTGTCCGGTGCGTCAAAGCTTGATCTGGTGACGGATCAGTGTGATACCTGCTGACTATATATGATCAACTCCGCTAGTTCTACCGTCGTGCTGATGAGGCGAGCATATGGGGCGTTGCTCTCCGCGATAACCTCCCTATCGTGATCAATCTATGTCCATATGCATAGCAAACTAGGCCAATCGTCTTTCTCATCACTTGAACTCGATCAAATACCCCGGATCCGCATCCGGAGTTCTTTCATGAGATCTGGACAGGTGCGGGTCCAATAAATGGTTCCCGAATACCGGCCTACATGTATAATGTCCTAGGCCTTTGAAAACCTATCGCTTCATTCGCTACTCCGATAATCACCACACTATGCCAAATCGCAAGCATTCGACAGAGCCAGACACTGATGAGGATGAACAAGACTCCATCCTCCATCTCCCTACGTCGGGTAACCCCCAGTATCCCTGTTCAATCTGGGGGATAGATGTAAGACCCCCACTTGTCATCATTCTAACATTAACTAAGCCTGACTGTCACAGCTCCTGGGTTGCGAACTAAGCAACCTGAAATTCATATGGGAGTCCACGAACGCTGAAGTTGCAGCCTCGGCTCTGCACCGTCCTGGTAGTCCAAAGACTCCCGCAAACCACGGCAACTCGAAGTCATCCAGCACCGATACTCCAAAAGTTCCTGGCCATTACTCAGTCGACGCCGAAAGGTTTGTGGCCAGGCGCTTGCATGAGTAATTGCTGACCGAATACACAGAACCCCGAACGTTGAGCACCCTTTGGAAGATAGAGAGTCAGCCCCCAAGGTTTTGTACGTCGGTTTCGAGCTGCTATGTATGGTCTGATCGATAGCACTGCAGTGATAGTACACGCCCACCACAAAATAACCCCCCCCCGCCGAAGCAAAATAATGCCATCAGCGAACCACATTCTGGTCGATGGCCAAACGTCTCCACCCTCGAAGTCAGTATCCGCAGGTTACTATCCGCCTGCTGCCACGGGGAGCTGGAAGACGGGGATCATCAGAACCTGGACAACGCGTCCAAGATGCTCGCCTCCATAGCACACCGTGATGGAATTATGCGGCAAACAGTAGTCTCAACTATACAGCGGCTGGTCCCAAAGCTGGATCGAGAACTTGAAACATCTGTGTTCGAATTAGTCTTCAACGAAATCAATCAGCATTGGGCAGAGACGTCGAATATTAATGCAGGCTTGTATGTTAATTCACGCGACTGTCTGTTCCATTTTTGAACTTTCATTTAGGCCGCCCGATGGCGTTGTTCCTGTCAAGGAGTCTGCTCCACCTCCTCTCACTCATTCACCTCCTGAAAACCCCAAGCCAGTTCCACCGACGATCCCAAGTCCACCGTCTGCTGGGCATATTTCTGCGGCCGTTCCAGCCCAACATCCTTCGTCGCTTCCAAACCCCATTCTGCTGCCACAGGCACCTGCCCCGATCATGTCCGCCCCAGCCTTATTGCCAGCGAACGCTGCTGTTCAAGGAATCCCTGCCCCGTACATGTGAGATCCATGCACGCACTCAGCCGGTCCTTTTCTAATGCCATCACATGTACAGGTCCTCGCTCCACCCGTATTTGATGTCGGGGTATCAGGTAGCGGATATGCCCTCGTACGTCATGCGATGCATACACTTAGTGCAAACTCTTATGTTGACATGCCCCACGTATAGTGGCTCCAGCCTAGCCATTCCTCCGCATCTTCAAGCTCTATATATTCCATATGGCCCACGCACAGGGTAGAATATATCATAACACCTATTACCCAAACTAACCATACCCCTGTTAGGTCTCAACCGGACGTTGGACGTGCCGCTGCGGAGACAAATGTGGGTGGCACTAGTGTATCAGCACCGTAAGTTTCGAGTAATCTTAATTCTTGATGTCTTCATGGATATTCATTGATCAGGGCACGAGCAAATGTCAGCCTCTCTAATGAAACTTCTCATACGTTGGTGTCATTTGTGACTTCATTGATGCTCGGGATCCTGCTGATTGTTCCGTTATGCAGTTCTCAGATGCAGGCGAACCAGCCTGAATCTGCGGCGCCGGAATCAACGTTGCCACACTTTGATGTCAAGTTCGAATGCCGTCCCTTACGAGGCACACATGCCGGCCACGATATTCGCTGGTTTTCATCTGCAACGGATTCTGATATCAAATGCCCGCCAGATTGCCGACAGGAATTAAGAGTCGCTGATATCTATTACCACACCAACCGATCCAGGATGGGCCGCGATCAAATGTGGATCTTCAACGAGAACCGCATTTGGGAAGATATCACAAAGCGCTATCATGATGGAACCAGTATCCCCCATCCCACCATTCCTACGGCTGTATTGAGCAAAACCGAGAGTGGAAAGCCTACTTTTGTGTTGGAAGGAACCCATAAATCCTCAAGGCGACGTTTGAAGGCAGCAGAGGCTCAGGTTGCTGGTAGCCGCCTTGAAAGCTAAATACCTCACATAAATTCTCTAATGGTTAAGCTCCTAACGGAATGCCCACTTCGTGGAATGCGGACTTTTCTTGAACTAGGTTTGTCAATATCTAGGGATCGTCGAATATCTGTCCAAGTATTTATTATGTAGTAGTCAAGACACAGGACATGTTCCTGACTTGTATACAATGGAGGTTTCATGATCTGAGCCTCGTTTCGGTGAGCAGCGGCACATTGCAATTGTGGCGGGGTGTGGCACGGTCCATATATCTGATCTGGATCATCTTTTTTCCGATTGTGATATGCGCTTTAAATTTGAGGGATCAAATGTACGTAGTGTGCCCTCCCCCCTTTTCCTTCCCCCCTTTTCCCTCCCCCCAGATTCCCTCCCTCCCCTTCCCTCCCCCTCAAGTCACTAATAACAATCCGGTTTTGCGTACAGGGCGGGATCGGGTTTCTTCGTGTTCCAGCCCCCAAATTTATTGCAGGCTGCACAGGTAGACTTAGCGTGAGTGACGATAATTTCGGAAACTGTGATAATCTCAATCATCTCTGATAAGTAGGCCTGATATCGATATACGATATATGCTACCAACCACGAGCAGTCCCAACCGACGACCACCTACATGCCTTTGTAGATGTCGTTCTCATTGCACTTTGTGGAATCCTTCAACGGGGTCACACGAAGGTGATGGGAAGGTTGTATCTCGGAGCACACGAGACAACCATGCCAGAGATGACAAACTGGCCAAAGCAAGCGAGCGTTCTCGCATTCTACGGAGTCTGAGAGTTCGATCCATTGGCGGGTCTAAGCTACCCATTTCCCCCGTCATGGTGGACGCCGGTGCAGGTTCAGAGATGGCACTGGATTTTGATCAACTCAAGCTCATGGAAGATGAGCTCCAGTGGTATAGCGATCTCCCTGTTACCAACCCCCGAGTACCCCTGGTATTTGTGAACGATCCCTCAGCTTGCGGTCAATTTCGTTGGCCATCTCAAGCTGAACTCGTGCAGTATAATGTGGGGTTACATGCCCTGAAAGCCGGTCGCCATGCTAATTCAGCTTTCCTTGCGACCGAGAGCCGCTACTGCGAGATGCTAACTGTACTACAGTACAAGGAACGGTCTGATAGGATTGTGGCGCTCGCGAAGTTAATTCATATTGAACTCGCTCGTCTAAACCGTGAGAAGGAACTACAATGGACTCAGCAACGGGGGGAGTATGTGGTAGGAATGGTTCTGGTCAATACAGGTGGGTATGAGGACTCACTTCGCTACTGTGTTAATAATATATCCGTAGAAATCCATTTTTTTTCACATGGCCCTCGAGACCCCGTTTCAAAAGCGGCTTCAGTCATCTCATTGGTCCTGGAAAACATTTATTTCACGCCACGAAGAGCGCTTCGGACCACTCTCGCAGGCGTCCGAGATCTTCTTCGCTTGACCAACTCATTGCATGAAGGTACGGGAATGATCCCCAAAGATCCTCGCTCGTGTGCCACACAATTTCGCCTTGACCCGGTTACCTGCCAATACATCTCCTGTCCCACGTGCCACTGCCTATACACATACAATCCTGGGGATAGCCCGGATTCACTCCTTCATCCTGCCATCACGCATTGCACCCACCAAAAAACCCCCCAAAGTACAGAATGTGGTACCAACCTGTGGAAGGTAATTGAGGTGGGTCCACGAAAGAGGTACGCCCCACGCAGAAAGTATCTGCACCAGGTTCTCAAGCATTGGGTGGGTCGTCTTCTATCACGAAGGGGCATAGAGGATCATCTCGACGCCCCGCCGCACAACACTCCACATGATGATGATGCGCCTATCCACGACATTTGGCTCTCGAAGGTCTTTCAAGCATTACGGGACTCGGCTGGCCGGCCTTTCTTGCCGCCTCCCCCAGGAGAGGGACGTTTGGTATTTAGTCTTTCGGTGGACGGATTTAATCCTTATTTCAACAAAGCAGCAGGGGTCGTGGAGACGACGACTGGTATCTGGCTGGTAGTCCTCAATTTGCCTCCACATCTCCGTCACCTACCCGAGAATGTATGTTTCTTGGGAGCTATTCCGGGCAAGCCTTCAATGGAGCAGATAAACCATTATCTGAAACTCGTAGTAGATGATCTTCTCGAGTTCTGGATCCCAGGAGTATTTTTCTCTCGCACTTACAAATACAGGGCTGGCAGGACGTTCCATGGAATGCTTGTTCCGTTCGTTGCAGATATGCTTGCGGCCCGTCAAGTTGTAGGACAACCGATCTCCACGACCTCGCATCATTTCTGCACTTCCTGCGACCTGGATTACGATGATATTGATGTGTTAGATCCTGCAGAGTGGCCGGCAAAGAATGCTGATCACATGCGCTGGTTTGCGTCTCTCTGGAAGGAAGCGCCCAATGAACAGCAACAAAGCGATATATTCGAAGCAACAGGAATACGATGGTCCGCTCTTCTGGATCTTCCCTACTGGGATCCAGTCAGGTACACCGTGATCGATTCCATGCATGCCCTTGACCTAGGACTCCTCGAGCGCCACTGCCGCAAGTTCTTTAAGTTGAACCCCGAGGTACCTGGTGGTGATGGATCTCCCGTCAAATCGGGTGCTGCCAAGAAGGCTAGGCTCAAGGCCAGGCCAACTCAAAAGGACCTCGATTCGTGCCTCGAACTGATAAAGCGGAATGAGGACACAATGGCATTCCGTTTGCTCTCTTTCCCTCGTGTTGTCCTCTATACGATCTGCATGGACTACGGGATTCTGGGCGAAGGGTTTTCTATGGTTGTCGGGACAAAGTGGGTGTTGGCACAAAATATACATCATTGGGTATGACCCCCCATTCGAGCACCTGGGATTTGGAAGAGCTAATTGTAAACAATCTCAGCGGCGAAATGGGAATGCAAACGTGCACGCCCTCATCGACCTCCCAAGTTATCCAAGCGCTAACATAGGACGCGTTATTGTCGATCCCGATGACGTTCCGCCAGAAGGCGGACGTAAGCATGAACTCCCCCCCGCGGAAGGAATTGACCCTGTGGTGGCCCGGCGCATTATTCGTCATCTGACAACGGCAAGTTCGGACAAGGGCATTGAAAAGGCGTACAATCAGGGTACCGCAGCGATTTTCGTCTATATTTGCAATGTTCTAGGTATGGATCACAGCACGCTCAGCAACAGGGGAAGAAATTCGAAGAGGTTGTTGTTTGAGGCAATCCGTATTGAGGTGCAGCGGTGCAGTGTGTTCCACTTAGTTGGACACTTTCTCTGACACGCCCCTTAGATCGCCGAAAACGAATCACAGCTTATGAAGCTGTTATCGTATATACAAGATAGCGCCCGACCTTCAAGCCGAGTCGTTCTGGGAAAAGAGGTTATGGAGGCCGTCTGGGCGGACATGCGACGCACCCAACTCCCATCGTGGATTTCTACGCCACCACATAATTGGGGTCTTCCCGGGAGGGGAAAACTGAGTGCCGATGAATGGAGGATTATCTGCCTCATCTTCCTACCGATCACCCTCATCAGACTGTGGCACGAAAAGACGGGTCAGGAAAAGCACCTACTCAAAAACTTCATGGACCTCGTCAATGCCACGCGAATAGCCACTTCGAAAGTCTCGTCGACGCTGCGGGTCCAACTCTATAATGAATTTATTTTTCGCTACGTCAAAGGATTGCAAGAACTATACCCAGATAAGCACCTCCTCCCCGTGCACCATGCCGCTCTGCACCTGGGACACATCATGGAGTTATTTGGTCCCATCCACTCACACAACGCGGCGTTCTTTGAACGTTACATCAAATTCCTTCACCGCATGAACATCAACCAAAAGCCAGGTTTGCGGGCACAACCCAGACCAGTGTTCCAACTGACGATATTTTTCACAGGTGAACTGGAGTCCACATTCATGAAAACCTCCTCTTACAACGCAAACCTCCATGCTATCCTTGCCGACGATGACGCTTTACGAAAGACAGTCCATGAGATGGCATCTATGATACAATCGATGGAGAACGAAGACGCACGTGGTTTCCACCTTGCAACCCTGCTGGACCCTAGTCTCCCCGAATCCATTGTGGCATCAGGAGCAAAACCTTTCGAACTGGCCGATCCAGAATATCAACTCCTGCGCGCTCTCATTAACCGCACATCAACAGCTTCTCACCTGATATTACCACGCCAAGCCATTTCGGTCAGACGAATCTCTACCCACGGACTGCCGTACAGTGCAGCAGGGGAGGCACCGCGGGACAGCAATATCATATTCCAGGACTTACCTGCAATGACGGGGAATCAAAAAGTCGGCGTCATTGAATCCATTTTCGGGTACGAATACCGCTCTGCTGGTGACCAGCTGAACAAGGGATACTACCTCTCCGTTCGCGAGCGCCTGCGCGTCCAAGGCCAGGTGGACCCATATCCGGAATTTGGCTTCGCGGCAGGATTTCTTTGCGAGGCGGACACTACGCGGCTCCATGTGATCGCCCTTCCGCAAGTTTTGTCGCATTGCAGTTTGCAGCAGATAGCAGACATAGGCAATCGGCAGCTCGTTCATGTTATGCCTCTCGATCGGGTATGCAGGTTTGCTCATGTAATCTGTTGTTGGCTAGAACTAATTTAACTTGCAGTTCATGTTATCACTTCACTTGAGAGGAGAAAAGGGGACTGGCACATTCGGTGATTAGGGGAGATATTTCAGTTACCTCTGATGTAGTTAAGCGACGAATTCTATTGCATGCTGTGAGTCTACTAGCATCAAGCCGGGAAACATTAACGCGCACCGTAGTCGTCGTCGCTCTCAAAGTCATCATCCTCTCCGTCTTCGTTCACAATTGCTTCAACGTCCAGAAATCTTGCCACGTCCATTGGCGTTGGTCGAGCAACTTGCATGGCGATCACGAGAAATACGTTCCTAACACCGAAAACAAAAAGTCAGGAAGTGTAGTGCCACATGTTTGTGGCTCGGCCCCATCGAGTGGATGGATGGAGCGCGTCTCTTTTCCTCTTTCTTTTTTTTTGTTCATTTTTCACTGCTCAGCTCATTTTATGCTACCCTTCATTCATTTCGCGGTAGTACATCACGATACGGACCGTACTACATCTGACTACCCGATATACGAACAGCACTTACTTTGTTGACTAGGGATTCTCGTTCCCAGGTGGTGGTTTGAAGACAAGAAGGCGAAATGCGTACATAGAGACAAACAAACCATGATCAAACGTGTTGACAAACAGACGGTAAGGAGATTGCCGTAGCTTACACATCCGGGGATTTCCCTGTGCCCCCGATACAAACAAACGTGCCGACAAATATTTGGTAAATAGATTGCGGCACCTTACAAATCCGGGAACTTCCCTGTAAACAAACCACCACCCAAGTGCTGACAAACAGATGGTCAGCAGATTCCCGGCCGCTTACACATCCGGGAATTTCCCTACCCCCGCTGTGTTAAGTCCACGCGCCGTGCCTCGTGCAGGTTTCCCTTCTTCTTCTCAACTCCCATGTAGAAACGGCATCCTCGCTCAAAGTGACGAGATACCGCATGCTAGCAATGTGATACGGCGTAATTACAGTAGGATACAGTAGCCTTTTCAATCATCATAAGTATGGATGTCAAGTCACGGTGAGCATCCGTTGAAACGGGTGACATCATAACAAAGTTGATTAATGCGGGGCATAGAGAACTTAAAAGACTGACGCCGTACTATCCAGATATTAGCCCTTGCAATCACGTCGAGCATGGAGCAACAACCTCATCACCAACGGCTGGCTAGACTCCGACACGCTCAGGAAATAGGGAAGTACTCCCCGTTATCGTCGGTTGCGCTTTCGTCCCAGCCCCGACGATGAACCGTCTCTGCGTTCCTCACCAGTCGCCGCTGCATATCCCCACATGCTGGGATAGTCTTCCGCTCATCTGCCACCCCCCTA
>Ga0193694_1000022_pt1 | contig 19723 bp, 19 predicted proteins | sample L3s1metaG_FD_160567 | JGI IMG/M metagenome (GOLD analysis project Ga0193694, IMG submission 160567) | Soil microbial communities from a riparian zone of the East river system, Colorado, United States - L3s1 | ecosystem: Environmental > Terrestrial > Soil > Riparian zone | place: USA: East River... | reverse complement strand
GACCGACCGTGGCCATCATGCCGGGGGACTGTTCCGTTGGCGCCTCTGTTTCCGGCGGCTTGTTGGTCACGCCAGATGGCGGATGGTCTCGCTTGTGTTGCTCATAGATATTTTCAGTCATGTTGCAGCACCAGTTTCGCGGCACCCTTGCCGAATGCTTTATCGAAATCGCGGGCGGTTTCCGGTTTGGCTTTTAGTGAGTCGATGGACACCTGCGGGATGGAGTCGATGATGGCCTCCTCGATCGCCACCGATCTGCGGAAATTGCCTTCCGGCCCATACGTTCGATAGGATTGCAACAGTGCCGCGCGATTATCGTCCAGCATCTGGTGCAGCTTCGTTTTGAGCGTCGTCGCGCTGTCTGTATCGCTGGGGATATACTTGAGCCGCTTCGCTTCCGACATTTGAACCGCCGCGCCTGACAGTTCGTGGAACTCATGCCCCCCGACATTTGAAACAGCGGCACGCAGGGATTCACCCTCCGGATCGGTGCGCTGCAACAGCCAGTTCGGCGCATTGGCCTTGAGGCCCACAGCGTCTGGATGCGCCTCTAGTCCGGCCAGTGCGGTCATAATCTTTCGCTGCCCGATGCCGTTCGCCAGCATTCCGCCGACGACAGTCGCGGGCGCCATCTCCGGTTGCCTTTCGGTGCCAGGGATTGCCTGCGGCCCCGGCGAGACCTTTTGACCCGGCGGCGGCGGGAACTCAGGGGGCACATCACGCGGCACGTTTGCCTTGAAAAACCCTCCCTTGCCGTCTGGTATCTCCTGGATTGGCCCCGCACGGTATTTGTTCCACAGCAAGTTATATTGATCTTTTTCCGCGTCGGTCGGCGGCGGGCCGGAGTAGCCGGGGCGGAGTTTAGGCGCGATCTGGAGCAGCGTTCGCTCGATGCGCTCGTCTTCGCTCTTTCCCTGTAGCGGGTCGGCCGCCTTGGCCGCCGCCTCATCAGCGGCCCTTTTTTCCGCCGCTTGTTTTATCGCCGTGTCCTCTTGTGACAGCCGCAGATGCTCGGCCGCGACCCGCTGTGCCTCTTTCTTGTCCGCCGCGGCCTGAGCCTCTTGCTCGGATGTGTGCCTCCGAGCGTAATTCTCCTTCTCATCGATCGCCGCCTGCGTCGCGTCGCCCTGGCGGATCACGTCGTTCTGGTGCCGCGCCGTGGCGATCTGATCCATGATCTGCGCCGGTTTCACGCCCGGCGTATTCGCGATGGTGGCGGCCTGGGTCCGCGTCAGTCCGGCGAAGATGCCGGACTGGATCAGCGGCTCCCGCTGGATGACCCGAGACGGCGCGGGCGGCGGCTGTGTTGGGGTGGCGGCTTGCGGTTGAGCCTGGGCCGGCGCGGCGACTGTAACGATGGAAGGCAGCGCGGCAGCGGTCGGAGGTGGCGCCATGCCGTTTTGCGGCAGGCCGATCGTCACGCCTGGCAGGCCGGTCCCATACGCTAACCGGTTCGGCTGCACGTCGGGCGGCACCGTGGCCTGCCCGGCGCCTGGTCCGGCTGTGTCCGTCCCCCCGAGTCGCATCGCCACGCGGGAGGGATCGACATCGGGCGTTGTCGCGTCGCCGCCTCCAACGAGCGCCTGCAACGCCGCGTGGCCGGGGTATGTCGGCGGCGCGTTCATCGCGAAGCCGCGCGCCTGCAGCTCTCGGACGACCGCCGGATAAGCCGCCGCCGCGTCCGCCTCCGGCATGTTCAGCAGCGCCGCCGACGCCTGCTTCACCGCCGCCGTGTTCGGGTCGTCAGCCTCCACCCGCGCGTTCGGATCGGCGCTCGGCGCTATCGCGGGCGTAACGGCCGGCGCGGTTGGAACGGTTCCCACACGAGGCCCGGCGTTGGGATTGGCGGCCGGCGCGGCGACGATTGGAGCGGTCGGCGGAATTTTCACCATCGCGTTCGGGTTAACACCAGGCGCGGTCGGCGGGATAATCCCCGGCGCTGCTTGCGGCGCGACGACTGGCGTGGTGTCCGGCGCGGCCGCGACCCTGGCCTGTCCTGGCCCATAACCGAGCTTGTAGAAGTTGTGCCCGCCGATAACCGCCGAGGGCGTGCCAGAGCCCCAGGATGGCGCCTCGCGGCCTAGCGCCTTCTGGGCCACGGGCGCGTAGAAATGCGTGGCCCCTCCGGTCGGGTCCGCTGCCTTGCCGGCCATGGCGGGACGCACGACGTTGTTCAGGATCGATTGATACGCCGGGTCGGTCGGCTGCATCGCCTCGAGCCGTGCCCGCGCGGCGCCGCCGTTCCACGGCTCGAACTGGTTGGGCGAAAACACCACGTCACGCGGCGAGACGCCCGCCCCTTTCGCCCGGTTGTTGATGACGTGCGCGACGGCGATCTGTCCGGTGAGCGGTTCGTTGCCCGCCTCTCCGGCGATGGTCCGCACCATCGCGTCCTCATCGAGACTGATCCCCGGCGGAAGCATCTTTGGCGTGAACGGCGTGCCCGGCGCGTATGTCCCACCCACCCCCGCGCCCGTGGTTCCCGTCGTGCCGTCCGGGGGAAGGTTTTTCTTCAGGTAGTCGCCGAAAGCGATATCCCGCTCCGCCGCGTCCTGCCTAAGCTTTAGCTCCTGCCGGTTAACATCGAGGTTGCCGAGTTCCGATTGCGTCCTGGCGATCGCCGCGTCGACCGCCGCCGGATTGTAGAGGATGTTCGGGAACGGGTCCGGAACGTTCCACTGCGTGAACTGTGGCATGGGTCAGGCCCACCCGGCCGGAAGTGTCATGTTCACGTTCGGCTGGTAGACGCTTGACGAACTAGGCACCCCGGCGGCGGTCGCGCCTGGATTGCCGTAACCCTTCATCAGTGCGTTCGTTCTGTCCTGATACAGCGAATTATTCATGTAGTTGTTGGCGATGTTGCCGATGCCTTTCGCCTCGTTGCCGTAGATCGACGCCTGAGCGCTGCCCTCGCTGAGATCGGTTTGCGCGATGCCGGTGCCGGTGTCCTGGGTCGCCTTCGCGGAGCCGCCGGCCGCATCTTCGCCTAGTTTCGATAGCGAAAAGAGCCTGTTATAGTATTCGCCGAACTCCTTGTCCGCGAGCCCGGTTCCGAAGGTCTGTTCCGCCTTCAAAACAGCGCCGCTGCGCCCGAGCCCTTGCGCCGCCGCGCCCGCGTCAACCGCGCGCAAACCCTGGTCGAGCGCGAACCCGTATCCTGGCGACGTGTGGAACGCGGACAGCGCCGCGTCGTAGCCCGGTTGCCCGTTCAAGCCGGCGGCGTTTTGCACGCCCGTGAGCGCGCTCTGGCCGGCCGTGCGCCACGGTTCCAGATCGGCGCGAGACTGTTCCAACGCTTGTCGTTGTGCCGCGTTGGCCTTGTCCGCCGCGCTCGACGCGGCGTTGCTGGACATAGCCGATCCGGCAAGCCCGGCCACGGCTGAAACTCCGGCTGCTGCAGCCATACCCCAGGGCATTGTCTAGTCCTCCACCAGTTGATGTTCGGCGGCGATGACCGGCTCGCCCTCCGGGTCGGCGTGATCGGCGTTGTGGATGCAGGCCAGCATACAGTCCGGCGTTATAGTATAGAACGAGTGGAAACTATGCGCGGGTATCTTGATCGTCGCTGGTGCCGTGAAGTCGCCCACGAGTTCATGGTCGCACCACACTTGCACCGAACCACGCAGTAACGCCGTTAGGTGATCGTAACTATGCGCGTGTTGGGGTAAGATTGTTCCGGCATCGGCGACAGACCACACGCGGTAATATATCCCGCCATAGATCGTCAGCACCTCGGTGGTTGGCTGGTTCTCCGCGCGTTTCATTCCGCCCTCATGCTCACGATGCAAACGATCCTGTCGCAGTCTTCGACGTTCTCTACCGAGTGCGTCAACAGATTATCAAACGTCCAGATCGATCCCATTCCGAACCGCGCCACGTCACTCTCGCAACGAACCAAAGCAGACCCGGCCAATGTGATGTGGCACTTTGCGTTGTAATGTTCAGGAGCCCAGTTCCCCGCGTCCGAATGCGGCTCGATCATCTTCCCCGGCGGCAGTTTGGTGATGAGGATTGATCCCATCTCGACCGCCTGCACCCGCGCCATCAACGCGAACACCATCGGCCGCAGCGACGGCAGAGCGTGCCACGCGGGCCAGAAGACGTTGCGATGCTCCAGCCGCCGCGTCTCCATCGTTACATCGGCCTCGGGCATGTAACGAACGGTGATGTCGGTCATCGCGGCGTGGGGTGTTCCAGGATATAGCCGCCGCTCGGGGTTGCGATCCCAGAGATGATCGGCGCGGGCCAACTCCAGCATAACCGGAACCACATCAACGCCCGAGGCCAATTGCACGAACCGACTCACCGCACGCGCCTCGCCCCGATAAACCCGTAAGCCCCCATCGCCGAAACGGAAAACTGCGTATAACACGACAGGTAAATCGTGATCGGCGCACCGACGCTCACCCGCGCCGTTCCCGTCGGCATCGATTGCGTCACGCCGGCCGGGAACGAGATCGCCAGTTCGGCCATGGCGCCGTCGTTGGGCCGAGGCGGAACGGTGGCCGAGACCGCGCTGATCCAGTCCGCGATATACGTGGCGATGGTTCCCGCCGACGCCCTGAAGACGACCAAACCGCGCACGTCCCAGTCGCCGGCGGTCAGGGCCACGGATGTAATGTTCGTCGGCGTCGCGTTGGTCAGGGAAACAGGCGAGACGGCCGCGACCATCGCGCTGATGTATTCGCCGATCTGCCCCGCCGTCGCGTCGGACCCGTCCGTGACGCCCTTGTTCGCGGCGATGGTGGCGGTTGTCGCGGCGAGCCGGTCGGCGACGGACTGGTGATACTCCGTCCATGCCTGTGAGTGCTGCTGCCCGGACGGGTAGTCCGCGATCGGCGGATCGTAGAACGGCGGCTGGATGACGCCTGGAGCGATGGCCATCAGTGCGCCCCCGGAGTTATGTCGGCGCTCATCGCGTAAAATCTGCAAAGTCCGTGGGCTGAAATCTTGAAAGTCCTCTGCCGGAACGATCCCAGTCGCGTCGTGTAAACCCGATGCCGGTAATCGCCGGGCACGCCCGCCGACATGATACGCCCCGCGTTGAACGTGTGCGCGCCATCGTCGGACCATTGCAGCAGCACCGGCCCCGGAGATTGCGCGCCGCCGGACTCCATCTCGATCTCGACCCGCGCGCAAAACGCTCGTTTGGTGTCAGCCCATAGCGGCGGCAACGTCGCCTGACGGATGGTGACAACGCCCGCGTCGTCCGGCGTCATGGCGAGATAGTAAAGCGCGCCGGTCGTCCGGTCGCCGAGCAGATGAATCGAGTTGTTGTCCACCGCCGCCGTTCCCGCCCGCCACGGTCCGGTGCCGTCCGTGCTGGTCGAGCGTTCGTGCCAGTTGCCGGTGGCGATGTCGTAGACCAGCGTCCGGTCGTTGACCGTCGTGAGGCAGTAGAACCAGTGACCGCGGTAGGGATGCGCGAATGCGTGCAACCCGACCGTGCTGGTGCCGATGATCGCCTCGATGGCGTGCGTGCTGATCCGCTTTGGCGTGTAGCCATCGGAGCGATACACGAGTCCGTCGATGCCGAGCCAGAACACCGACTGATCCGCGCGGCAGACCGACATGGCTGACGTGGTACCGATCGGCACGACGCCGCCCGCCATCCTGCGGAACGGAAAGAACGAGACGCCCGGTGTGGTTTCCAGTCCCGACGACCCGGCGTCATACCAGACCTCGAAGCCGCCTTCGCCCAGCGTCCACAACTGGCCACGATGGCTGACCAAACGGCGCACCACGTTCGGCACCGCGTCACTAAAGGCGAAGTCCAGCGCGTCGAAGGCCAGCGGATCGAGCAGCCGCGAGATGAACCATTGCGACGTGTTGCCGGGCGCGGAAAAGGCGAAATAGCCATCGACGTAAGCAACGCTGGTCGCGCCGGGAAAGTCGGGATCGGTGATCATATTGAGCGGGTCGCCCACGTCGTGCCCGCAGGTCCAGGCGTTCGGCGGCACGCAGACGACGCACGCGGTTGGCCCGGCGGCGATGGTCACGAAGCTGTTCCACGCGCCCGTGCCGCTGTCCGCCGTGCCGATGTCCGCGTTCAGTTCCTCGACCGTGACGCCGCCCGTGATCGGGAACGACAGCCGGTAAAACCCCGTGCCGCTGACAATGTAGATGCGCCCCGGCACGTCGTCGTTCATCGCCAGGATGGGGCCAGTGCCGATCGGTCCCGTGCCGCCCACCGATCCGTCCCACGCCTGCAGCGAGGGCGACGATACCAGCGCGGCGGCGACACGCGCGTCGGCGGGTAGTTTCTCTGCCATTACGTTGATTAAACGTTTCGCGGTCAGCGGCAGCGACGGGTGCTCGTATGACTCGTAGGGAAACGGGATGCGTCGCATCCCCGTCTTTGGCTGGAGTGCCTTTTGTAGCGCTTCGAGTGTGTCGCTCATCAGGCGGCCTCGTAGACGCCGCTGATAACCAGCAACTCGCCATTAACGCCAGGATAGCTGCCATCGTAGTTGAACATCGAGACGGTGTTCAATGTCGGCTGGATTGAACCGGCGAGTGCCTTGCCGCTGATCTGGCTGGCACGGCCATTGACCGCGAACCATGTGCCGGAAACCAGCGACGACGGAACCGGCAGCCCCACGATGACGCCGCCCGCCGCCGTGCCGTTGGTGATGATGTTCACCGTGACCTGGAATTGCACCGTCTTGTCGATCACCCGGTAGCGCCCGGCCTTTGCCGCGTCGGTGAACGCTCCCGTGATCGAGGCGAGCGTCGGCGTGTAGGTCCGCCAGCCGCCGCCGAACACGTCACCCGTCGCGTTGCCGATCGAGACATTGCCCATGATCGAGGTCTGGCCAGGGACAACGCTCGTATCGACGTAAATGCCATACTGCTGCGTGCCGCCGGAGAAGCCGTTGCAGAGGTTGCCGGAGATCACCGTGTTGTTGGTGAGGTTGCCCTTGATCGTGATGCCGTTGGCGGTGTTCGCGGCGGCGGCGGCGAACCCGACACCGCAGTTGATGATCGTGTTGCCGGTAATCAGCGTGCTGTCGATCGTGGTCGCCGACCCCGTGCTGGAAAGCAGCAGCACGCCCATGTTGCCAAGGCCGGTGATCGCGTTGTGGGCGACGATGGTGGCGATGCAGTTCGTGGACCCGGCCGAGTTATGCACGACGACGCCGCCGCTCATGCCGCCTTCCAGCGTGTTCTCGGTGACGGTGTTATAGGCGCAGCAATCGATGTTGATCATGTCCGCCTGCCCGCTGTTGGCGGCGACATTGGTCAGCGTTCCGGCGGTCGCGTTCAGCGTCAGCGCGCTCGGTGACTGGATCGAAACGATCTGATATTCCGCGCCCGCGTTCAGCCGCATGAACATGCCCGCCCGCAACGTGCTGAAATCCGCTCCGCTGACCAACGTCACGGCGGTGCCGACCGTCGAGACGTGATGCGTCAGCGAAACGCTCAGGATCGTGTTGCCGGTGATGACGTTGGCATCCGACCATTTCGCGTTGATGCCGAGATAGCCGACCTGAAGCATCCTGTTGCCGCTGACACGGGCCGCCATCGAGGTATTGGCGACAGGCCCCCACAGCATGATCGCGATGCCATAGACGGAAACGAAAAGATTATCGACGACGATCGGGTTAGCGCCTCGCAGAAACAGTCCCATTCCAGGAACTTCTCTAAAGACGCAGTTGACGACATGAGTGTTCGGTTGCGCTGACACAACTATATAGGTCAGGTCGGAGTTCGTATTGTTCGCGCGGTTGCCGTCGAGCGCGATGCCGACGAGGGTGCCGCTCGCCGCCGCGTATGTGTCGTAGTCGATCAACGTCGTGAGATTGGCGGTGTTACCCTGAACGATCGTGGCGCCGCCGTTGCCTTGCAGCACGATGTTCGGGCGCATCTTGATCGACGCGGTGATCCGGTAACGGCCGGGCGGCAACGCCACGCCGCCGCCGTAGGCGGACAGCGAGTCAATCGCCGCCTGGATGGCGAACGTATCGTCGGCCACGCCATCGCCTACCGCGCCGAACTGCTTGACCGAGGTGGGCGGGTATCCGACGTAGTTGCGGAACGCGAGCGCGCTGAACCGTCCCGATCCGGCACGCTCGCCGACGACGGATGACGTATCGCTGATGGCGCCGAGGTCCGGCATATCGACGATTCTGACACCCGGAAATGTGCCTGTCGTGACGCTCATCGTTTCACCCCAGCCGCGCGATGGTAGTCAGCAACCCGGTCGTCGGGTCGGTCATCGTCGTTTCACCATCGATCTTGATGCCGCCGAGCACCGTGGTGCTGGCGATCGGCAGGAAGCCGGAGACCGATGCGCCAATGACGCCCGGTGACGGCGCGGCGGCGAGGAAAATGGTTTCCGTATCGGGGTTGGTCAAAACCGCCGGGTTGGTGTCGGTCAGCATGATAACCGGCGCTCCCCCTCGCGAGACCATCGGACGGACGTGCAGATGCCCCTCGGCGAGCAGTTCCGCCGTGCCGCCCGCGTCCTCATCGAAGTAGATCGCCCAGCGGCAACGGCGCGGCCAACAGCCCATCGTGCCGGCGGGAACGAGGATGGCGAAAGTGGCGCTGGCGAGGTCGCTGATGCCGCCCGTTGCCGACCACAGCACCGTGCCAGGACCGGCGACGCCGCCGCCATACCAGCCGCCCCAGCCGTAGTCATCGCCAGACCCCCACCCGCCGAAGTGCGGGCCGTAGCCGCCCCGGTGGTCGGGCCAGACGAACATCGAGACCGCGGGGCCGCCGATGCCGCCGGAGAGTTCGATGGGCAGCGCGTCGGGACTGTCGCGATCCACGACAGAGATCAGCAGCGTGACACTGTCGGTGCCGCCGAGCACGAGGTCGCGAGTTGGCACGCGGATGGGCGAGACGCGATCGAGCGGTAGGGAGAGGGCGAAGGTCGTCACGGCGTGCGCTCCCTTTTGATGCGCTCTTCCAACCGCGCGATGCCTTCCTTGACCGATGCGTCGGTCGCCTCCAGGCCGCGCCTGACATCGCCGACCAGCACGCGGTTCTGGTCCATCGTCGCCCTCATGGCGTTGACCTCGTTTCGCAAAATGTCCACGCGCCGCTCAAGATGATGGACGCTCGCGAACCAGCTGGCGGCGGCGATGACCGCGCCGATGAGGGTGCCCACGATCGCCAGGATACCGGCGGCGATACCGACATTGGCTCTGAGCCACGATGCGGCGTCATCGGCCACATCATTCCGCCGCCGGTTCGACCAGCGTAGGCCGGGCAGGCTGTTGCTGCTCCACGCATTGTTGCTGGATCGCGGCGATCAGCGGCGCCGTAACGGCGTAGGCCACGGGTGCCTGCGCGATCACACGCAGCACGGTTTCCCATGTCTGGGCTTCGAGGGTGATGCTGATGCGGTCTGTTGATTGCATCACACCACCACCACATAAAAAACCTGAGCGCCGGATATGTTGGTATCCGCGCTAAAGTCGAAATGATCCGCCGCCAGTGCGCTGACCTTGACCACGATCCCAATGGTCGAAGACAAGACCACGGCGACCGGAATGTATTTTAGCGGCGTGGCGAAAGTGATCCGGCCCGACAGCACCGTGCCGGTCCCGACCGAGAACCGCCCGGCGGCGGACGATGATCCGGCGAAGACGGACGCGCCCGTGCCCGCCAGCGAAATCGCGGGGGAACGCAGGTTCGGTGCGAGGTCGCAATTATTGCCGCTCACCGTCAGGAGCAGTGTGCCAGAGCCGTTGTCCGTTATCGGTGTGACCTCGCCCCTGGTCGTGTTGCCCGTGATCGTCACCGCGCCGCTCGCACCCGTGACCCAGACCGGCGTTGAGCAGTTATGGAAACAATTACCAGCCACGGCCACGTTGCCCGCGTCGCGGATGTTCAAATACAATCCGTTGATCGTGCTGGTGAGCGATTGCCGGTTGCCTTCGAACAGGTTGCCCGAGAACACGATGCTCGCCTGGGTCTGTCCCGGTGAGGCGAACGCATAATAGGTGGCGACCGTCGTGCTACGCCCCCAGCTTTCGATGTGATTGCCGGTCATGATCAGGGTCCGCAGCGTCGCCTGCTGATCCCAAAAGATCGAACCCTGGCAATACGAGACGTGCATCCCGGTTATCGTGATGTCGTTATAAATCCCGTTCGTATTGAGGTTGAACAGGTTACTCGCCGACGCATCCGGCGAGGCGCCAACGATGCTGAACACCTCACCACCAGAGAAGGTCGTGCTGGTGATCTCGCCGGAACCGGACACGTCGAGGATCGATGAAATACCGTCAAAGTTGACGTTGCTGATGTTCGATACCTGAACCCGGCCAGAGATGATCTGGATCGCGTAGCGGTATGCCTGCGCGATGCCGCCGGTCCATTCCAGACCGTCAGCGGTAGCGTGCAACCCGCCCGCGATATCATACCGGAGGAGAGCGCCGTTCGCCTTGGTATATGCCGGGAGTTTCGATGCGTCGCCGGGATCTTCCCCGATCGCGCCGGGACCAAAATAGCATCCCGTCAGCATCAGCGTGTCGGCATAACCGTTTTTAATGTCGAAACAGCAATTAACGCCATACATCAGGCAACTGGTGAAGAACGACCGTCCCAGCGATCCGCCCGCCGCGAGACAACTGAACACGACATAAGCATTCAGCACCCGCGTATTGGTAAACCAGTTGTTGGCATTCGAGAAACTCGCGGTGTCCACCTGAAACAGCGCGGGCAGCACGGGCGGCGTCGCGTGACTGCCATCCATCACCGGATAGTAAAACGTCATCCCCTCGACAGCCGTTCCGGTGATGCCAGAGAACGCCGGGGTCGTGCTGTTGGAGATAAACAGCGTGCTCCCCGCCGTGAACGGGAAGAAGTTATCACCGCCACCCCGCTCGCCGCGCAGGCCAACGCCACTCAGCGAGATCGAGGCGGTCTGGCTCGCCAGCCAGTAGGCGGAGGCGGGAAACCAGACCGTGGCCTTTTTGGTTCGCGCCGCCGCGATCGCGCCCGTGACCGCCGCTGTGTCGTCTGTCCCGTAATGATACTTGGCCGATGTCGCCGCGACCGTCGCGGTGAACGAGAGCGTGACACTGGTGGCGCTGTTAAAGCCGGTAATGGTCCCTTGCCTTGGGATACCCGCCGCGCCGACCTTGTGAACAATGACCGCCTTGCCGACATCGGCGGCGGTGAACGCCGCGCCCGCCGATGACAGGACCGCGCTGCCCGCCGTCATCACACCATCATTACGGCCCCGCGTGTCGCCTTTGGCGCCAAAGTCCCTGACGTTGACGACATCCGCCGCGCGATCTTGCGCCGACCGCATCGTCGTGCCACCGGTCGCCGTGTAATTGAGCGGCCCCGTCACCGTCCCGCCCGTCAGCGGCAGGAACGGCCCGCCCTCCGGCATGGGTCCGGGGATTCCCTGGGGACCGGGCGGCCCCATTGGGCCAGGCGGGCCGACCCATGACGCCGGATCGGGAGGTCCCGCCGGGGTGATGTAATCGGAGTAACGGAGATGATACGCCATCAGAAATACTCCACGACTACGCGCTCGCCGCTCGTCGGTAGCGCCGCGTAACGATAGATCGAGATCATCGCGTCGTGCGCGTCCTTCGGGTCGGTCTTCCGCTCGAACAACGGCGCGAGGGCGTCAGCGGTGAGGGTCACGTAGGGCGTGCCAAGAGCGTCGGGGATATCCTGGCTCGACCATCGGGCGATCCCGCGCATCACCAGATCCTGATGCACGCCCATGACCGCCTGCACGGCGTTGTCGTCCGCTGACAGCACCATGGCGCCCTTGCGAACGCGCGCCTCAAGCAGAGCCACCAGGGCGGGGTCACCCGCCTTGCCGAACGACGATGACGCCTGCGCCGCCGTGAGTTTGACGAACTCCTCGGTGAACGCGCGCGGCACGGCGGTCGCGTCCCACCAGATGACGCCCTGAGCGTCGAGCGCGGCATGGACGCTCGCCACTTTGTCCACCGCGAGCGCCTGATCGCTCGGGATTGGCGTTTCGTCCGACGCGATCACGCCCAACTCCACGAGCGCCATCGTCGCGATGGTGGCAACCGGAACCATCTCCGTTAATGTCGGAGAATCATCGAGCGGAACGACCCGAACGCCCAGCAGACGCAATGCCTGCTGGGCGATCGTTGAGACGGGAACGGTCACGCGACTTTACCGAGCGGCCCCCGCCACGCTGCCCGCCGGTGGTGGCGGAACATCGTCGGGCTCGGCGATGATGCCAGCCGCGAGCGACGACATGCGCGTGGCGTGGCCGGAGACCGAGTGGCGGGTGCTTACCGGAGGCTCGGGCGGAACCCACGGCTCGCCGGTTGGCGGCCCTGACGGGTTCGTGGGATCGAGCCCCACGGCGATCAGGTGCGCGTCCCTGATCATCGTGTTTTCCTCGATCGTGCCGCCCGCGCCACCGCGAGCGCCGAGGCTGCCGTCTCCGTTGTAGTCGAGGATGATCTGCGCCCCGATGGAGTTGGACGCCATCAGTTCGCGCTGTTCCGCCGTGCGCCCGAACATGTCGCCGCCTGACGTGGCGTTGGCGCCGACGCGCGTTGTCGCGGTCTCGTGATCCGCGCCAGCCGCCGCTCCGGTCACGGTCGGGGCCTTCTTGCGGTCGTCCTTGTCGTCGTCGTCGTGTTTCGTTGCCATGATGAAACTCCTTATGCGTCCGGCTCGGCCGCCGTGAAGACAGAAACGACACCGGCATCAACGGGTTTCGAGGTGTCCACGGACGGGTCCGTGCCGAATCTCAGTTTCCCAATTCCTCTCATTTCTTGGATGCCTACGCCGTGCATGTACCCATAATCTCGCGTATTAGTTGTGCTTTTCATCCGCTGCGCCCATGCGACGCCGAGTGCCTGCGCGCCGCACAGCGCCGACATCGCCACGTCCACGGTGCCGCCCGCGCCCACGTCGGCGAGAACCGGCATCTCCGGCACTTCGCGGATGATGACGCCGTTCCAGAGGATGTCGCCAGCCGTGAACAGCGGATTATCGCGGCCGCGATCCCAGGCGTATTGCATCGCGTTGATGATCACGGGGTCGGTCATCAGGTCGCGGAACGGCAGCGAGGGCATGAACATCACGAACCATTCCTCGTCATCGTTGACCGAGATGGGCCGGATGCGCGGGCTGGCGGTCCGCGCGATGCGTTTCGCCAGCGTGACGGTCGCGGCCGTCATCTTGCCCGTGGTGTTGTTGATCGTCGTCAGCGCGGTGGCCATGACGCCGGAGACCGCGTTGGCCTTGCTGTTGCCGAACAACACCCGGTCGGCGTTGTTGACCATCCAGGTGTTGCGCTGCCCGGCGGTCGCGGCGGCGTAGGAGATTTGCACGTTACCATCCGCCGTGATGGCTTCCAAACTGGTGATGATGTCGGAGCGCATCTTCTCCAGCTCCCAGTTCATCAGGGCTTCCCTGGCGGCCTCGCGGAGGTCGATCACCGACTTCTGCTCGTCCCAGTCCGAGACCGCGACCGCGTGGCGGAACGCGGAGACGACGAGGTTCAGGCTGCGGGCGTTGAGGATTTCTTCGTTGCCCTCAAGGACGGTGTTTCCGGAAACACCCGCGCCGATCAGGCGGCGGACGGTCGGGAAAACCACGGTATCGCCGGCCTTGCGGGTCAGATCCTCGCGCACCTGGATCATGCTGCCCATGGTTGTACCCATGTATCGCGCGAACTGGTTTTTGCGAATATACTCGGAAAAGAAATCCGAGTCCCAGATTAGAGGAGTTAGTCCGGCGCGTGCCGGAGTGACGTTCATGTCGGCCAGGGTGGCCTCCTGTCGCTGGTGATTTAAGAGGACGTGGGAGAACGCCCGGTAAATCCCCGGCGACGGGTCACACCATGTTTAAGGCCCTGGCGGCAGGCCGGCGCCCGTTAACCCCGGCGACGGGTTGCCTTCGCGTCCGCGGTAGTGCGCCCGATCATGCCCGGCGACGGCGGTAGCGGTTGCTTGGGCGTGGATTCCAGTAATAGAGCAAGGGTCGGACGGGTGTCCATCTCCTCTTCGGCGGTGGCGGCCATGATCAGCCTGGCATCGTTGATAGCAGCGGCGATAGCCCCGCGTTTCTCGGCGTCGGTCTCCGGCGCGCGGCGCTGCAGGCGCGCGGCGTAGATGATGGCGGTCAGGGTCGCGAGGTCAGCCACGCCGCGCCGGTCTCGCCAAAATGTCGCTGAGTGAAGGTGGCCCGGAAAATCCGTTGGTTCCCCGTGGGGCAGCAGATCGCGCACTGGCCAACGACGGCGGCAATCCGGCGGCGGGCGACACCGGAGGCGGCGCGGTGCCTCGTTCGGTCTCCCATTTCGCCCTCAATCGAGCCTCATACGCCGCCGGATCGGTGCCGATCTCCTCGTGCAGCCTGGCAGTAGCGTTGTTGTCGATCATCCACTGATACGGGTGCGGCTTCGAATAAAGCTCGTTCCACAACCGAGGATCGGCCTGGGTGCGCCGCTGGAAATACTCGGTTTCGGAGTCGATCGTTTCCTTGCCGTGCTTTTCGAGCGCGAGCATTTCCGACGTGTTCAGGCGCTCGTTGAGCACCACTCCCCTCATCCTGCGCGTGTAGCCCTCGGGATCGCGAGCCGGGTCGATCGGCTCCAGCATCGCGGGAGGTGTGGCGGCTGGTGGTGACGGTTTACGTGCCTCCTCAAGCTGCTTCGCCAGTGCGTCGCGTTCCGCCTCGGCGCGGCCGGCGCGCTCGACCCAGTTCTGTCGCCGCTCGCGCTCCTTTTGATATGCCGAGCGGGGGACAATCGCTTCGTGCGGCGCTGGCTCACCAGGGTCCGCGTCGTCGTCAGGCTCCGGTGCGGCCTTATCGGCCTTATCGGCCTTTACTGGCGCCGACTTCTCCGGTGCGGCCTCTGGCGCCGCCTTCGACGGCTCCGTCGCGGGCGTGTCGGTGGCCTCGGGCTGAGCGCCGCTGCTCAGAAATGCGTCGAGTTGGGATGGTGTTTCGCTCATGCTGTCCCCGGTTGTTCCGGCGGCGCCAGCGCGTTGTGTCTCGCGATCAGCATATCACCGACACGCTGCACCGCGCTCTGTCGCAGATCGCCCGCCCGCGCCTCATCGACCGCCGCTTTGGCGTGCAGCCCCCGCAGGTTCGCGCCGTCCATCGCCGCCTGGACTTCCGGCGGCACCACGGTTCCGGGATCGCTCGGCGGGTCGGGCGGCGCGTTCATCTCGGCGAACCCGCCATGCACGTCGGCGATGTGATGCACCGTCGCGTGCTGGCGCTCCTTGGCCAACGCGAAGTCCGCCGCCGCCTTGCCCTGCTGCGCGGTGATGTCCGCCTGCGCCTTGTCCTCGGCCATCTTCTGCACTTTCTGCTGCGTCTGCGCCTGCGCCTCCTGACGATCCTTCAACATCTTGAGCAGGTCTTCCTTGTTGCGGAAATTCGACGCGGCAATCAGCATTTCCGGCGGAATGAGCCCCGGTTGCGTGCCAGCGAGTTGCAACAAATTCTGGAACTGCTCGGCCTGAATGCTCGGAACGTCAATTCCTTCCTCGATCGTAATATCAACGTCCATATCGGTGATGTCGTTCTCAACCCGTATCACCTGTTGGAGTCTGGGATCACCGGGAACGAGCCGCATCATCTGCATCGCCTGGGCGCGTTGATCGTCCGGCAGCGCCGCCAGTTCGTCCATGAGCCTGACCGGCTGATTGATCCCAACCCAGCGCGTCGAATTGAGTTCGTCCGTCACCCGCACCCACCGGCCCGCCGTCCAGTATTGACGCGCCGCCATCCAGGCAATCGACAGCAGATCACGATTCCACATTCGCAACGTATCCGCGATCGGCTCGTGCGCCGCCGCGCCGCCCGCCTGCTGCGCGAGGATCGCCCGGCCACTCAACTCGCGCGGGTCGGTGCCGGACATCGAGGCGTTCGGCCCGCTGGCCTGCATCTCGGCCGTCGCGTGCTGGAGCAACTGAAACTGGCCGACAGCCAGGTCATTGCCCCGGTCGATTTCGAATTTCATGCCTGGATTGACAACGATTACGCCGTCAGGCCGCGCCACCTCACGCCGCGCCTTGTCTATGTCAGCGACCGCTCCGTCTTCCGTCACCACCTGGGCGACAGACAACAAATGCAGTGCTTTACTGCGACGTTTGTTGACCTCATCTTGCATACTGATCAGATCGCGCACCATGCCGTAACGATTATTCTCGCGGTCAATATGCGCGCTGGTCATGCGGAGGCCGCAGGCTGACTTGCCCTTGGCGTCGAGAAATGGGGACTTCGTGGGTTCTGCCAGGAAGCCGACGCGGGTGTAGGTCGAGACCCACCACTCGTTCCGCTCCTGCCAATGGCATTGCACGACGCGGATGCGCTCACGCTTACTGTCGCACCACACGATCTCATGGGGCCGGTCGGTGTAGCTTCCAGTCTGCGTCTGGCGGGCCACATCTCGGATGCCTGATCGCGGTCCATCCAAATCACGATGCCGCGATGGCGGGCGTCGCTAAAGTCCAGCCGGCGCGAATGCGGGTCCCACCACAGCCGATCGAACGGCACTTGCTCGAACGTGATATCCGCGCCGCCGCGGCCGTCGTCCACCAGCACGATCTCGGCGCCGCCAACGCCCTCGACCATCAGATTCTCGTAAACATCGCTGCGTATGAGCGGCAAATTGTTGTCGTCGCTCATGTAGCGAAGCGCCTGCGTCGCCGCGTCCGCTTTGTCCTCGTCAACGGGATTGCGCGCGAACGCTTTTGGGTCGGTCCTCGATTTCCTCTCAAGACCGCACATAAGTTCCACTTTACGGCTCACGTAATTGATCGTGACCTCGGGCTGGCCGCGTGCTTTCAGGGCTTCCTTTTCAGTGGAACTCCACTGGTATCCGTCCTTGTAATCCCTGTCCCGCTGCGACCATTTCCGACCGTCCGCCGTGACCCGTTCGCCATCCTCGAACCACTGGACCTGTCGTGCGTGCAGATCGTCCAGATCGCGCGGGTAACGATCGCCCGCGATACCGGGACCGCCTTTCGGGCGCGACGCCTCGGCGGCCTCGGGGTCGGTCGGAGGATCGGGGTACAGAGACTGGCTCATGGCGATGGCCGTTGAGCCAGCCGCGCGATTTCCGCCAATGTCAGGCCGCCACTCTCGGGTCCGAAATACACGACTTTCATGACGTCGAGTCCGTAACGAGGCCGTAGCTCGCCAACGCGGTCAGCAGCGAACCCAGTGCGGCATTGCCGCCCTTCGCTCCGGTCACGACCGGCTTCGCTCCGGGTGGAGTGCTTCCCCACAAGCTGAAGCCACGACTCAATTGTAATTGTGAGGCGAGCAGTAAATACGCACCGACCGTGAGATTTCCATCAAGTGTCCCGGTGCCTCCCGAGGCGATTATCCAGGCGTCATGCCCCGTGTGCCCCGAACTATGGAAGTCGATGTATGGCGTTCCCGTCGCCGTGGTCGAGCCCATGATGATCGCGGCGTTAGCGTTCGTCGCGTAAATCGCGTTGTCGGTAGCCAGATTACCGCCAAGCACATTCAGCGAGCCGCCGATATTCACGACGCCGCCGCCCTTGGGCTGGATCAGCAGTCCAATGTTCGCATCTGCTCCGGCGAACAGCATTTGCACCTGACCAGATCCGGCGGCACCTCCGTAAATACCCGTGTAACAACCAGATGCAACGCCAATGTTAATACCTTGCTGCGCGACAACACTGTTCTGCGCGACGAGCGGACCCGTGGTGAAAGTCGAACCCATCAGGTATGTGTCGGCTTTGAAATTAACGCGTCCGTCCACCCACGCCTGCCCGTTTGGTGCCGCGTTACCGCTGCCCCAGATATACGGATTGTAGTCGTTGCTGGTCGCGCTGAACTGGTTGTTGGTTCCGCCATCGATGACCGCTGGGGCCTGGTTGTTCAACAACGTGTTACCCACGAACATGATGTTCTTCGTCGTGCTGTCCATCGATATGGCGGCGGAACCGGTGCCCGCGTAAGCCTGGAACAAATTGCCGGTGAACAGTTGCTCGAAACCGTTCGCGCCGCTGGTGATCTTGAGGCCCGTCACACCCGTGACGACACCAGAAGGTCCGTTGAAGATATTGTTGGAGAAGATAATCTGCGAAGCACCGATGATGGAAACGTGTGGTGTATTGGCCGGGACCGCGCCGCCAATAGTGTCGAAGTATGTCCCGTGAACAATTATGGCGTCCAATACAGTCGGGAAGGCCGCGCTACCAAAGATCGACTGACCATGCAGATAACTATCGGTGATATGGATCTCCATGAGACCCTGGCCGCCCACGGTCGGGATTACCTTGACGGCGTAAAGTGTATTCGTCGTGTTGAGGTTCTGAATGTGAACGCCCTGAAGAAAGTCACCGATAACGAGACCAGTATCGCCGTTGACCAGATAGATATCGCGCAAATTGATACCCGCTGAATAGTTCGGCGATACGCTCTGGATCGTGACGCCGATACCGAGACCGCTGGCTCGCATACCATTAGGGTAAACACTGGTGATATGTGACAGCCATGTGGCGACACCGTTGACGCTCTGCACGACAAGCCCCCGGCCCCACACGGTCGTTACCGTTGGGCTCTGAAACAGAACGTCGTCCACGCAGATCAGCGCGCCAACCTGTCCGGTCACCGCCGCCGAAGACAGTTTAAGTCCCGTTCTCGTCGTGGAGGCAGCGGTCATCTTCAACGTGATGCCGGTCACACGCATACCACCGTTGTCGGCATACCCGGCGACATTATTGGCCAACATGACGATGCCATCGGCATCCGCCGTCTGAATGATCAACACGGTGGACGCGGAAGCGCCGCGCAGCCATACCATCTGATTGACTGATGTCGTTACGTTAATGGTCGCGCTAATCACATATTTCCCGGCTGGGAAGAAGACTTCCACCGGGGTGCCAATTGTCAGCGCGTGCGCGACCGCCGCCTGGATCGCCGCCGTATCGTTCGTCGCGCCGTCGCCCGTCGCGCCATGCGCCTTAACGTTGACAACCCCGGTGCCGGCGTTGGCGATCGCCGCGTTCAGATCAGAAGCAAGCAGCGCGTCACCTTGATCCCATGGGTAGCCGGTCATGTCGTCACCTGTTGCATTTCCGTGTCCGCCAGCACTCGCGGCCACGCGCCGACACGGCGATGCCACGCGCAGGCCGCCGAGGACAGCGACCACGGGTCATTGCCGATCGCCAACCGTGTCGCGCCTGACTGGGTTAACGCTCCGCCCAAGGTGACGGGGGCGCCACCGTTGTTGCTCAGCTTCACATTTCCCCCGGCTGTCGGAATGGTGCAAACTTCAAGCGCCCTGGTCACCCCTGATGAGGTCGTCGGAATGTAACTGGTTACAAATCCGCCCTGCTCGACCTGCCCGCCCCAAACATAGATGGTCTGCGCCGGCGTCGCCGTCTGCGAACCATCCCGGAAGTCCGCGCCGATCGCGGGAAACCAGTTCGCGGCGGTCAGATTCGCCGTCGTCAGTGAAAACCGCTGCCACGCCGTCGTGAGCGTGATTCGCGACCGATAGAATACCGCGCCATTGGTGAACATCAAATACGTTTGCTCACCACCGACGTTGCCGCGCGCCCATATGGACATCGTATAAGCGGCGACGGTGCCCACGAAACTAACCGTGAGATTCAACGCGCTGATGGCGCTCGCACCGGACACCGCCGGAAAAACAACCCGCGATGCCGTCAGAGTGCCATCAGGTGACGTGACCTGATTGCCGGTGACGACAGGCGCCGCGACAATGTTTCCGCTCTTGCCCCAACTGGCGTTGCTT
>Ga0193694_1000021_pt1 | contig 19833 bp, 33 predicted proteins | sample L3s1metaG_FD_160567 | JGI IMG/M metagenome (GOLD analysis project Ga0193694, IMG submission 160567) | Soil microbial communities from a riparian zone of the East river system, Colorado, United States - L3s1 | ecosystem: Environmental > Terrestrial > Soil > Riparian zone | place: USA: East River... | reverse complement strand
CGCGGGCGCCACGTTCACGTTTACTTGCACGGTAAATGATTCGCTCGGCAACACGTCGGCCGCGAGCGCAAGTCAGAGCCTGACGCGGCAGGATCAGCAATTCGCGAGCGTTATTGGCTTGTATCCGTTCGACGGAATCAACGGCTCAACCAACGCTCCCGATGTCGCGCTGGGCCACGACCTCACGTGCATCATCGGCGCAGCCCTCGTCACGGCGACAAAGAAGTGGGGCAGCGCCAGCGTCTACATGCCAGCCGGCCGGTGCTGGTCCCCGACGCACAACGATTACGTTCTAGGCACTGGCGACTTCACCATCGAGTTTTGGCTGAACCCGGTCAACGGCGGCGCAGGCGACGCGTTCGGCCGCATTTTTCAGCTTGGCGCAGACAGTCAAACGGGTGGCCTTTACGTCTATCGAAACGGCACCCCGAACCCGCTTTCGATCAATGTCCAAGTATGGACCGGCAGCGCCTTTGCCAATGTTTTCAGCCCGACAGCGACAAACACGATCCCCAATTCGCAGTGGACGCACGTTGCTCTGACGCGAGCGTCGGGCGTGTGGCGCATGTACTACGACGGCGTCAAGCAGGTAGAACGATCGTTTACGAGCGCCGGCAACAACCTGACCCCGGTCACGACGCCCAACAACTTCCGTTATTTCAACATCGGCGCGAACCAAGCGTCAGTGGAGCGATTCAACGGCTACATGGACGACTTGCGCATCACCAAGGGCGTCGCCCGCTACGGCACCGCTCAAGTCACGCTGCCGGCCGACCTGGCGCTCGACGATACCGATCACATCGTCACGCCGTCAGCGCCGTGCGATGCGCATCGCCTGGCGCGATCGACGATCGCGGTCACGGCGCAGAGCGCCGTGGAAATGCAGATCTATTCGCCGGATGGATCGGCGCCGACGCTGGTGTCCGCCGGCGGCGTGCCGCCGCTGGCGCTCGGCATCTGCACGGCATCGGCGTCGGCGACCGACTACATCGGCCACGATGTTCACGGATTCGGTCTGTGCCCAGGCGATGGCAAGCTCTACAACAATGGTTCGGTGCTCGCGACGATCACGGCCGCCATCGGCACGTACAAGGACTATTATCAATTCGTCGTCGACCCGGTCGCGGCGACGCTGGTCATCAAAAAGAACGGCACGCCAGTCGACACTGATCCGATCGATATCACGGCCGGCCAGGCGTGGCAGTACGCGGCGACGGTCAGCGGCGACCCGAGTCAGCGTGCCGTGATCGCAAACCCTGGCGACGCGCCGATGCGCAACCCGCAGGGCGTGCTCGGCTGGTGGGCGCCGGCCGATACGATCGAGCAGGTACTGCTGGCGACCGAGCCCTACATCACGGCGCCCGATGACGCCGTGCCGCACCTGAAATTCGGCGGCGATCTGGACCGTGCGCAGAGTCCGGTCGCGATATCCGACAGCATTCGCATGTGGATGTTCGGCGAATCGGCGCCGGCCGAGCTCGGCAGCGGCGGCCTGGTGCAGATGCAGGTCAATGATCCGCAGCTGCAATACGAACGGCTGCTGACCGATGCAGCGCGCGACAAGCGCGTGCCGCTGGTGCGCGGTGGAACCTATGACGCGTTCGCAGACGTCGAAAGCGTCTATGTGGGCATCCTGGATCACGTCGAACCCGATTCGGTCTATGGGAACCAGATAAAGCACGTCTATCTGCGCAACCAAATGTCGCGACTGGGCGTGCCGCTGCAGCGCCCGTATTTCTCGCCGGCCGCGGATCCTTCCGTCGCTGGCAAGCGTCGGCCGGTTCACATCGGGCCGAACCGCGGCTATACACCGGAGCTCGAGGACGCTGCGACCGCGCTTTATGCGCTGGTCGACCAGGGCGCCGTGACCGCGTTCGGCACTGCGCGCGAATTCGGCCTGCCGCTGCTGTACGGCACTGATTTTCAGATCAGCGACGACGGCGCCGGCGTCACCATGCTGACCGACAACGGCGGCCGACGCACCCTTGAAACGACCAGTTTCGGCGGTTCGTTCGATACCGGCGCGCCGGACTATTGGAGCGGCGTCGCAGACTTCACGACCTTGACGGCTGACGCCAATAACATTCCAGTGGGCTGGACGATCAGCCCGACGCCGGACACCGACGACGGCTATGGCAATCAGCCCGGCTTTCGCCTGGTCGCCGGCGTTGGTCTTAAGTGCATCTGCCATGCGTTCGACATCAAGCAGATATCGCCGCCGAGCGGCACGCCGCAGATCCTGGCCGGCCGCACCTACGGATTCCGCATGCACGTGACCCGCGTGCCACAATTCGGCGAGCACCTGGGCGTCGGGCCGGCCGTCACGCCGGCGGCCGTGCTCTATCTGTCCTATGCGACAACGCGAACCAATGCAATATTTTCGCACTTCGCCGCGCTGTCGCTAGACCATTTTGGCGCCGGCGCGACCGGCGATTACACCGGTACATTTACCAGCACGCTGACGGTCGATGCGACGTTGCGTTTCGTTCTGGAAATGAACAGCGTCGAGGCCGGCGTGCATGCGACGTTGAACTATCTGCTGATCACCGAATTCGAGCTAAACGAATTCCCGGCCGCGACGACAGTAACCGAGCTCGACGGCCCAGGGCTCGACCAATCCCTGCAGGAACTGATCATCCTGCGCGGACCAATCGCCGCGGGCGAATACGTTGCAGCGGACGCGCAGGCGATCGACGCGCTGACCGGCTACAAATACGGCATTGCGCTGACGTCGAGCGATGACCCGAACATCATCGACCTGGTCGACGGCGACACGTCAAAGCCGCGCCTGCTGCATCCGGCCTGCGCCGCACTTCGCAACGATGAAACCGGCCAGTTTCGCGTCACGCGCCTGGTCAAACCCGAGGACGTCGACGACGTCGATCTGGAATTCGATCTGACCGTCAACGATTCGGCCGGCGTGCTGCGCACCTATGAGGATTTCGCCGAGAACCTGACGACGCGCATCTGCGGCCGGCGCAACATCGACCCGCTGGGCGCGAGCGACTATGGCGCCACGCCACTGAGCGGCACCGACAGCGTTTCGCAGGCCGAACGGCAGTACCTGGCGAAATCGTATCTGTGGACGGTATCCGCTGGCGTTCAGCTCGCTGCGCGCTATTCCAAGGCATACGGCCGCGCGCCGCTCGAGACATTTCTCGACGACCCGGCGCACGGCCTGCATGCGATCCGCTACGCGAACAGTTTCTACACAGTGCCGCGCAATTTTCGCGTGTGGCCTGTGTTCGAACCGCTCGGCCGACCGCTGCGCATCGGCATGGTCGGCCGCATTCGGCACCCGAAGGTTCCCGACCTGGTCGCCGGGCAAAAGGTCATGCTGCTGGGCTTCGCGCCGAAGATTCCCAGCGAACAAACTTGCACTTGTATATTTTGGGGGCTTTGAAATGAAAGTAGCCTACAGCCGGCCGAAAGATTTCACGCTGACCGTCGTCGGCACCGATGCCGCGATCGTTTCGTCGCCGGTGACAGCGATCACGAACGGCCGGCCGGCCGACGCGACACGCCTGCAGGTGCCTAGCGACTGGACCGGCAGCATATCGGGCGACGTCGTTATCCTGCAGTTCACTAGGGCGACCGCGTTCACGCCGGGCCTGGTCGGCATCGTCGGGCTGAATGCGCTCGACCTGGACACGTCGGCCGGCCTGAAATTTTCCTTTGTCGGCCGGCGCGCCAGCGATGTCGGGTTCACCTATAACCTGGGCGGAAATACGGCGCTGGTCCGCAGCTACGAACGTGGCGACGGCAGCATCATCGCGCTGGGCATGTGCGCCGACGGCCTGGATCCGGTCATCGGTATACAGGTGACAATCTACAACGATCAAAACGGATCAGCGAACCTTGACGCGGCCGCGTTCATCGATCTGGGCGATTTTTGGGCTAGCCCGGCGACCTGGCTGCCGCTGGCCAAGGGCTGGGAGCTGTCGACGCCGCAGGGCACCGTGCCGACGTCGGAAAACGGTCAGCCCTGGCCGGCGCCGTTTCCGCCTGGCGCGACGCTGCCGATCACGATCCCGCTGCAGACGTTCAGCGATGCGTTCCTGTCGACGATGGCGCCGAATTATCGGCAGCTGGTGCGGCTGCTCGGCAATGGCGAGTGCTCGATTTTTATCCCGCGATACAAGGATGCGAGCGGCGCACTGGACGTCGAAACGATGCACGCCACGGCGATGTTCGTCACCTGCCAATTGCAAAAGATCGCGCACAACGGCGGACCGAAACACACGATCACCGGAACGATCAAGGAAGTGCCCGCGCTGCTGGCTGAATAGCTCGGCCTGCTTTCCCGTTGCATCGCCTGCCGGCGCCGCAGACAGTCGGCGCGACGCTGTTCCAATGTACGCCGCGCGAGGCAAGCACATGCGACTGCACCCGTTTCGTTATCTGCTGATCCTGGTCACCGCGGCCGTAATGGCCGGATGCGTCAGCCAGGCCGAAAAACCCGATGCAAACTATGCCGCCTATCTCGAGCTGATCAAGACGCAGGCCGCGCAGCAGGACGAACAGCGCACCGCGTTCGCGCAGATGGCAGCGAAGTGTACGACCGACGCATGCGTGTCGCAGGTCGCGGCGATCGCCGCGCTGGCCGGCGCGAACGGTTCGCACACGGTACCGCCGCAGCAATACGTGCAGCGCGAAAGCATGGCGGCAAAGGTGGGCCTTGCGCTGGTGTCGCAGCTGTCGCCGCTCGCCGCGGCGGCGGTCAGTTGGCATTCGACCGACGCCAGCAAGGACGTCAGCATCGCGCAATTCGGATTTCTGGGCGGTGCGACGCACGACCTGACCAATGCGGCCGTTTCACTCGGCCAGGTGGCCGGCACATTGCCGCCGTCGATAACGGTCGGGCATGACTACGTCAGCGGATCCGTCGACAACGGCCTGCACATCGGCGGCGACCAGGTCGGGCAAGACAAAGTCGGCGGCGACAAGATCGCCGGCGATCGCGTCGACAATTCCGGCGTGATCAATTCCGGCACGATCGAGCGATATCAATCGCCGGGCCCGTACGACGATCACAGCGCCAGCGGAACAGGATGCACCGGCAGCGAAACCTGCCAGACGCAACCGCCGCCGGCGACGCCGCCGTGATCCCTGCGCTTGCCATGGCAGGACCTAACAGCCAGGAACATCGCATCGGAGAATTGAACGCGCGCGTGCGCCAGCTCGAGCAGCGTCACCGCGAGCTGAAAAGCGACCAGCGCGAAATGCGGACCGAGCTGGGCGACAAGATCGACGGCCTGGCCGAGGACGCGATGAAGAAAATCGACGCCATGGCCAAGGACATGCGCACCGTGCTCGAGGTCATCGCGTTTTCGAAAGGATCTTGGAAAACCCTGCTGAAAATCGGCGCGCTGGTCGCGTTCATCACCGGCACCGGCATCGCTGTGCTGCATTGGTTTTTCCCCCGCTGAAATTCGGAGTGCCGCGCACATGCTGATCACCGTTCTGCTGATCGTTATCGCCATCCTGGTCGTCGCGTTGTTCCTGCTGTTCCACCATCACCTAGTCAATCAAAGCGCCTGGCACGCGTTGCTGCGCGAGGATCTGCAGGCCGCTCGCGTCGAGCTCGGCAACGTGCGCGAATGGATCCAGGAGCACCTGCACCTGCACACCGCGCCGCCGGCGGCAGCGCCGAGCTCGAGCACGCAGCCAAAGGCATGAGAAACGCGACCGCGATCGTGCTGGTCATGCTGCTGCCGGTGCTGCTACTCGCCGGCTGCAACTGCGCGCCAGGCGATGACAAGTGCATCGGCGATCAGTTTGCGATCGCGGTTTATGTCTATCTCGCGCTGGTGCTGTTGCTGATGGTGGTCGTCGGCCGACATCGCCGTCGCCGGCGCGAGTGTTCACGCGCGGCGACGCGCATCGTTCTAACCGTCCAACCGATCGGAGTGCGCAGAAATGTATAGAATTGGTCAAGTTCTTTTGGTCACCGCCGTGGCATTGGCGGTATCTGGTTCGCCTGGCTACACCGACGGACCGATCGCAGTCATCGCCGACAATGGCGCCACGGTCGAACAGCTCGACGCGACCAGCTGGAACGTCACGCTGACGGCCGCCGGCGACACAACGATCCGCGCCGGCGCCGTCGTCGACGGCAATCCGATCGCGGCCGATCCGTCGGTGCAGACCGCTGCGGATCCGGCGACGTCGATCGTGCTGACCGTCGCGCCGGTCGCGCCGGCGAGCTGATCGACGCCATGCCGTCGCCGATCCTGAAATATTTCGCGTTCGAGCATCTGCCGGTTCATCTGCGGCAGGTCAGTCGGCCGATCGCCGAGCTGGCGCAGGACGTCGACGCAACCCTGCCTGATGGCGCGGAAAAGTCGGCCGGCCTGCGCAAGCTGCTCGAGGCGAAAGACTGCTTTGTGCGGGCAAAACTCGGCTGATGCAGCTCTCGCCGCATTTCACGCTCGAGGCGATGACCGCGTCGGCCGTTGCACGCCGGCGCGGCATCGATAACACGCCGTCGCCGGCGATCATCGATCAGCTGACGAACACGGCGCTGCACATGGAAATGGTTCGCAGCCTGCTCGGCGATCGGCCGATCCTGGTCAGCTCCGGTTATCGCTGCGCCGAGCTGAATCGAGTCATCGGCGGCGCGAGCAACAGCGCGCACCTGTACGGCACCGCGGTCGATTTCACGTGCCCGAGTTTCGGCGCGCCGATCGACGTCGCCAGGTTCCTGAGCAAGCAGGCGCTGCAGTTCGACCAGTTGATCTATGAATTCACCGACTGGTGCCACATTTCGTTTGATATCCGCGCGCGTCACCAGTGCCTGACCATTTTCAACGCCGTGCAGGGTTACCTGCCGGGCATCGTCGACGGCTGATCGCATGGAATTTTTCACCGGCATTTTCGCAGCGATTGCAGCCTGGCTAGATCTGCATCCCGCGGTCGTCAGCTGGTGCATGGGCTGGCTGTCGGCGATCTGCGCCGGCCAGACGATGAAACAGGTGCTGCCGGCGAGCTGGACGGTCACCGATGCGAAACGTGCGGTGCAGGCGATCGCGACCCTGGCCGGATCCGTCACCGCGTATCTGCTCTGGCCGCCGAAGTCGGAACACGCGGCGCTCTATGCCGTCATCGTCGGAATGTCGTCGCCGACGGCCTACACGTTCCTGAAAGCGATCATTGAGGCGCGGTGGCCTGGCCTGGCGTATCGCCTGAGCTGGTCGCGCGTGCAGGACCGCGACGTCGGCGAACCCGCGCCTGGTGCGCGCTGCGATCCGCCGCGGTGAACATCATCGGCGGACTGCTCGACAAGGCCGCCGCGGCGTCTGGCGCCAGCTGGCTGACGTTCCTGCCGTGGATCCTGCTCGCATGGGGCGCCAGCGTCGCCGGATCCGGCGCCTGGGGCTGGCACCAGGGCAGCACGACCGTCACGGCGAAATATGAGGCGGCAAAGGACCGCGCCGCGGCCACTGCGGCCGCGGCCGACATCGCCGCGATCGGCCACGCGCTCGACATCAGCCTGCAGATCGTGACGACGTCGCGCGATTTCCTGGGCGAGCTCAATCTGTCCCGAATGAAGCGGCAGCAAATTGTCGCGAAGGTGAAAGCTGATGTGCTCGCTGATCAAAAGCTCGCTGGCTGTGTCGTGCCTGCTGCTACTGTGCGGCTGCGCCGCGATCAAGTGGCCGAGTCAGTCAAGGTCGCCGCCGACGATCGTCCAATGTGACGCGCAGCTGCTGCTGCCGTGCGATCCGCTAATTGCTGACGATGATCCGATCGTGACCGCGTCGCTCGAGGCGCAGGCCGGCGGCCAGGTCGCCGCTCCGCTCGAGCTCGGATCCGACAGCGTCGCCGCGGCGCTGATCGCCGACGCTGAGAACAACGGCCGCACCATCGCCTGCCAGATATCGCACGCGGCACTGGCGCGCTGTCTGTGCGCGCTCGAGCGCGGCGGCGTGCTGGCGCCGGCGAAGGGCACAAAGTCGATCTGCGCCGCCGTCAGGCCGGCGACAGTGCTGCCAGCAGCACCCGCGGCCGCCAAGCAGCCGGCAGCGGCATCGACGACCGCGTCGATCGCGACGTCGGCCTGCCCGATGACCTGGTCGATCGCCTGCCGTTGATCCTGCCGCCTGCGCGCGCGCGCCGGCTCTAGCCGCTCTCCCCCGTTCCCCCTGCGAGTAGTGTCAGGCACCTGGCGCGCGCGTGCCGCTGCTCCGCTGCCTGGCCGGCGCTCGGCCGTTCCGGCTCTTTTCCCCCGTTCCCCCTTCGAATGAAGGCAGGGGCGACAATCGCAGCCATAAGGAAGGGGGGGCAAGTGCTGGGAACCGTGGAACCGATGGCGTCGACATGCTGCAGAATAAGCTGGCACTAAGGAAAGGGGCTGCGCGGGTTCGTGTCCAATGTTCCACGCTGCGCCGTGATAGTTCCACGCAAACGCTGAAATGTTCCACAATATACAATTCCGCATTATCTCTTTATCTCTCTCTCTAAATAATTGATTAGGAAAAGGAAAAAGAGCGCAGATTTTGTCGAGGATTTACACCGGTTCGAACGATCGTTCGAAAGTGGGTTACACGGAATTTCACAAAGCTGAATGGCATTTCGTGGGAATTCGTGGGACTGAAAGCATTGTTATTTCAAAGCGTTGCGCATAACGTCGGGACACTTCCACGGTTCCACGGTGAGAATGCGTGTCCCCCCCCGCGGGTAACGAGTTCAGCAGCATCGTGTCGGCCTGGCTGACCTGGCTCGAGCACAATCGAGGCGCCAGCCAGTCGACGATTCGCTGCTACGAAATGCACCTGACGCGCATGCTGAAATGGTTCGCGACGCCGCCGGCGGATCCGAGCCAGGCTCCCGACACGCGCGACCCGATGGCCGCGACAATTACAGATTTACAAAAGTACACTGGAATATATGCGCACGCGCTGGGCATATCGCCGCGTGCGCGGCGCCCGATGGTCGCCGCGGTGCGCGGCGTCTATCGCTGGGCACACTCGCGCAAGCACCTGCGCACGAACCCGGCCGAACAGCTGCCGTATCCGCACGCGGGCAAGCGTCTGCCGCGATCGCCGTCGCTGGCTGATGCCGAGCGCCTGCTGATGCAGCCGAACGTCGAAACGTTCACCGGCCTGCGCGACGCGACGATGATCGCTATCCTGATGGGCTGCGGCCTGCGCATTTCCGGCCTGGTCGCATTGAACGAAAGCGCGTTGCTATGGACGTCGAACGACGCCGGCGAGCACCTGACGCTGCGCGTCATGGAGAAGGGTAAAAAGGAACGCCTTATCCCAGCGCCGCGCGAGGTCGCGCTGCTGCTGCGTGCCTACCTAGGCCACCCTGACCTGACTGCCATAGACCGCACCAGCAGCACCGCCGAGCAGATTGTGTTCGTATCGACCAGGAACCGCCGCATAGGTGCGCACGACTATCACGGCGATCGCCGCCGCCTGTCGCAGCGCACCGTGCGCCAGATGCTCGAGGGAATGGCCAGGCGCGCCGGCATAGCGGAAGGATCCAGGAACCCGCACGGCCTGCGCCACCTGTTCGGCACCGAGCTCGCCGAGTCCGACGTGTCGCTGGAAGTGATTCAGACGCTGCTCGGCCATGCCGACATCAAAGACACGCGGATCTATATCGAGGTAGCCATGCGCAGGATGCGCGAAACGATCGACAAGGCCGGCCCGCTGGCGAAAATGAAATCGCCGCTGCTCTCGACGCTCCGATCGCTTGATCGCGCTGTGACGCCAGGGCGTGTACGCGTTTCCGTGCGCCCACCAGACGCTGACAACCAACATAGCCGGGGCCTAGACAAAGGTAAGACATGAGAACGCAGCACGCGCTCGGCGTCTGGCGGAAACTCCGTTCTAAAGCCGACAGACTATGCAGGCGCCTATAACTTTTCCTATTGCGTAGTTCGTGGAAAGACGCAATAGCCGCACGGCCTGATGTTGCAGCATCAAGGACATGCAATGCCGATCGACAACGAAACACGCAATAGACCGAGCGGTGACGCAGCTCGAGCTCGCACAGCTGCGCACGGATCCGCGCCGACCAGGCACCTGGGGGGTCGGCATGACCCTGGGCCCGCGGCCGGGCCGGGGGGTGGGTCGCCGAACATCTACCATAGTTCCGGCGATGCCATTCAGCGCGCCGGCGCCGACGCGGCTGCGGCCGCCGCGGCGCTCGCCGCCGACGCGCCAGGCATCGACAAGCTGCGCCGCATGGGCCTGCTGAGCGCCTGGCTGGACGTCGCGCACGCGATCGGGTTCGATGCGTTCCTGGTGGCCTGGCGCACGCTGTCGAATCACGACGCGCTCGACGGCCGCGGCCGCATCGTCGTGCCGCTCTACACGAATTTCACCAGGTTCGAGCGGAACGAATACGTGCGCAGCCTGCTGGCCGCCGGCAAGTCTGACCGCGACATCATCGCCGCAGTCAAGCGAGAATTCCGCGAGATTCTGACGCCGCGCAGCCTGCGCCGGATCAAGCGATCGCCTAGAATGCCGGCATGATCAATCGGCTGTTCTGGTGCATCGAAAGCCTGGTCGGTTCGGCCTGGCGGCCTAATGACTATTCGACCGAATTCCGGCGCCAGGCGGCGCGCGACGGCTACATGCTCGCGCGCATCAGGTCGCTGTTCCGTGGCGACCAGGTGAAACGATGAGCTCGACCGCCGTCATCTATGCCCGCGTGAGCGACCGCAAGCAGGCCGCCGAGGACATCAGTATTCCGGCGCAGCTCGAGCTCGCCGAAAAGCGCGCGCGCGAGCTCGGCGCCGACACGCTGCGCACGTTCGTCGACCAGGGCCGCAGCGCATTCAAGTCGTCGAACCGGCCGACGTTCGAGGCCGCGATCGAATTCGCCGTACTGATGAATGCGACCTATTTCATCACCTGGTCGCCGTCGCGGTTCGCGCGCAATCAGATCGAGGGCGTGCTGTATAAGCGCGACCTGGACCGCGCCGGCGTGAAACTGGTCTATGTGTCGATGTCGATCGACCGCGCGACTGATGAGGGCTGGCTGGTCGACGGCGTGCTCGGCCTGATCGACGAAATGCAGAGTAGGCAAAACGCCAAGGACACGCGCCGGTCAATGATGCGCAACGCGCAATGCGGATATTGGGGCGGCGGCCGCACGCCGTTCGGTTTCGTCAGCGTGCCGGCGCCGGACAATCCGAAACGCCGCAAGCTGCAGCTGCTGCCAGGTGAAGCGGCGATCGTGCGCGATATTTTCTCGCGCCGCGTGTCCGGGTTCGGTAGCAAGTCGATCGCCACATATCTGAACGCCGCCGGCATCACGAACCGGGGCAAGAGCTGGTGCAAGTCGGTGCTGCTCGCGATGTTGCGGAACGAGGCATACATCGGCGCCGTCGTGTTCAATCGAAAGGACCGGCGCACTGGCCGCGCGCGGCCGAAGGATCAATGGATCATCGTGCCGAGTCATGACGCGATCGTCGACGCCGAAATCTGGAGCCAGGTGCAAGCGCGGATGGATGAAGCGAGCGACGCCAGCACCGGCTCGCCGCTGAGCACGCACGCATTCACCGGCCTGCTGCGCTGTGGCGAGTGTGGCGCCAGCCTGCAGATCGAAACGGCGAAGGGCCGAAGGAGGATCTATTCGTATTACAACTGCCGCACCAGCCAGGTCGGCCGCGGCTGCAAAACTCGGCGCCTGCGCGCTGACGTCGTCGACGCCTGGCTGCACGGCATCATTCTCGAGCGCGTGCTGTCGCGTGACGCGCTGAAATCTGTCGCCGCTGCGCTCGAGGAAAGCTGCCGCGACCGCGTCGTCGATCGCGATCGCGCGCGCCAGGCGCTGCGAACCGAAGCGCGAACGCTAAAGGACCGGAACAGCAAACTGTTCGGCGTGCTCGAGCTGCACGGCAAGGATGCGCCCGACCTGGGCGACCTGACGCTGCGACTGCGCGAAAACAATGCGCGCCTAAAGCAGATCGACGTCGAGCTGGCCGAGCTCGAGGTCGAGCTGCAGCAGCGGCTGCGCGTGACCGACGCCGAGCTCGACCTGCTCGGCGACACGCTGCGCCAGCTGCTGGCTGATCCTGACCAGGTGGCGAAGGCGCGCGCGTTTTACGGCAGTTTCATTTCGCGCATCGTCCTGCAGGGCGATCAGCTCGAAATACGCTATGACCCGGCGCGGCTGTTGTCACAGCCGACGCCGGTTCATAGCAGCGCAGTTTGGCTCCCCGTACGCTCCCCGCTACGAACCGCCGGCGGCGGATCCGCGGCGCGGTCGGCGACGCGTGTCCTGGTCGTGGATCTGCCGGCTGCACTGGCGCGGGCCGCGTGATCAGGCTTTCTTAGGAACCAGCCCGGAAATCATTTTCCTGACGAGCTCGGCCTGGTCTGGGTCGAGCGATTCGACGTCGGCGATCAATCCGGCCTTTGCGTCGTCGGCCGAATACCCTGCCCTGCTTTCGGCGATCGCCGGCTGCACCTGGTCGAAATCGACCGGCGCACTGTTCGCGTCGAATAGCGCCAGGAATTCGTATGCTCCCATGTATCCCGATGCGAACCGGCGCAGATCGTCGTCGGGCAATTGAATGCGCCGGAATTCGCGCGCGTATCGCTGCAGCATCGCCGCCGGCAGATCCGCCGCGGCGCTGGCGCCGCCGATCATGGCCACGGCGCGATACTGATACACCGTGCCGTCGACGTTGGTCGCGCGGACAGTCGTCACGAATGCCAGGTGCTGTTTCTGTCCGCTGGTGACGACGATCGGCATCAGGTCGGGTTCGTCGTCGAGCATTTGCTGCGCGATTGTCGCGTGATCGTCTGCAGATGATGCAATGTATACAACGTAAGGCGCGCCGGCGCCATCGAGCAGCCAGGTCAGCGAGACATTCTCGACGCGGCAAGCGGGCACCAGTTTTTCAGGGTCTGGCAGATTCCCCTGCAGCAGCCGGTTCATCGTGCCGCGCGAGAGCGCGACGGTTTTTGCCCATGTGTACGGCCGCCGGCCGCGCAAAATCAGGTCGATACGGTCCGTCACTGAAAAGTGGCGCGGCGGCATGCTGTCTTGTCCCCAGAACCAGGCAAACCTTGACAAAATGCTCAAATCCGAGCACGATTCGCCGCATGTGCTCAAATATGAGCAGTTAGGCAGAGATAAGAACACATGGGCGAAACGCGGACTGTAGCACGGCGCGGGGTTAAGGAACCCCAGATTGCCCGGATTTCGTTGCTGGTTCCGCATCAATTGCGTGATCGGCTGGCGAAAGACGCGGCGCGTGATCGGCGGTCGCTGAATGGCCAATGCGTCGTGCTTATCGAGCGCGCGCTGCGCGCGGATGGGCAGGCGCAGGTTTAGGGATTGAGTTGGACCGGCCGCGATTGCAGTCGCGACCGGTCCGGGGTGAGAGGTTCCGGGTTTTCGAGGCCACTGGTTCCCCTCGCGCTGCAGTCTAACGCAGCGTGAAGGATAGACGGAACCCGCCAGGGCGCCAGCGAAATGGCGCAAGGGGTTCACAATTCGATGCCGTTGTCAGAGATCTGCGGACCGCTAGACGCGGCCATCTATGAAACCGTAAACGGTTACGTCGACCCGGTGACCAAGCACCGCGGCGCGACCGCTCTGGCACCGCGCTGCGGCATGCAGCCGAACACGCTGTCGAACAAGGCGAACCCGCACTGCGAGCATCGCCTGCGCATCGACGAATCGATCCCGGTGCAGCTGATCAGCGGCAATTTCTCAATCCTGCACGCCTACGCCGCAGCGCTCGGCCACTGCGCCGTCAAGATGCCGTCGGCTGCGCCCGAGGCCAGCGACGTCGCGCTGCTCGACACGTACTGCCAGCTGCACGCCGAGCTCGGCGAGTTCGCCGAGCGTCTGCGCGATGCGCTCGCCGACGGCAAGGTGACCCGCGACGAAATCGACCAACTGCGCACCGCGTTCGATGAATCCATGCGCGCCGGGCTCGGCGTGCTGGCTCGCATGCAGGCGCTGATTCATGACTGACCGAATCCCTGCACCGATCCCCCTGTCGGCCGCGGGTGTAGTCGGCGCCGTTGAGCTCCCCCAGTCCCTCAACGGCGCCGGCGTTTTTTCTACAGCGATCGGGCAGCGCCTGGCGCTGCTGTTCGGTCCCCAGCTCGAGCAGTCAATGCGCCGTCATTCAGTGGAGGATTCACCATGCGAAACACAGTCGCGCCGCTAAATCGCGGCGTCGCCAAGGTTCCGTTTTACCAGCGCATCAGGTTATGGGTTTTTGTCGGCCGCGCTGGCGTCGATGTGTTTCCCGGCAAGCCTGGGCCAGTGACCCGCGTCACGGTCGAGCGTCACCGGTTCCCGAATCGGTTCGAGCTGCGCCTGGCCTATGACGAGGCCGGCCGCGTCGCGTCGACGTACGCCGATCAGATGGCGCGGGTCGGCGGCGTGCGCATCGTGCCGCGGGCCGTGCTCGAAATCGACGGCATTCCGACGGCCGTGCAGCTCGAGCTGCAGGCGATCAATCCGCGCATGCTGGTGCAGGTGGCCGCATGACGATCAGCGAGGGTTTCCTGCGCCGCGTCGGCCTGGTCGACGGCACCGAGCTGTTGATCGAGCGCGACGCCGGCGACATCACCGTCGCGATCGGCAACGGCGATTTTTTCCTGATGGTCGCGCTGCTGGATCTGCGCGCGCTGATCACGGCGATCGCGCAGGTGCATGCCGGTGAAGCGGCGAGCGTCGAGCTGCGCACCGCCGTCGTCGGCCAGCTGCAGGTCGAGGCGAACGTCGACGGCAGCATGTGCGTCAGCGGCGGCGCGTTCCAGATGCGCATCGAAAGCGACGCGATTGCCGAAGTGCTCGGCGCGCTGAGTGAGGCCGACACGTTCGGCCGTCGCAAACCGCCGGCGCTGGCGCTGGTGCCGTCATGCTGACCGCCGCGACGAACCGCCAGCAGTTCGAACGCTACCTGACGGCCGCCGATGAGCGGCAACTGTTTCGCCACGTCGCGCAGTTCGCCGATGTCCTGGCGCATCGCGATCACGCCTGGCTGCGCCTGCTGCGGCACACCGGCCTGCGCGTCAATTCTCTGGCGCTGCTCAATGTCGCGGACGCGACCGCCGCAAAGATCAGCGGCGCGCTGCGCGTTCGCTCCGAAACGGCCAAGGGTGGCCGCGGTTACGACGTCGGCCTGAACAAGTCGGCCCGCGCTGCTCTGGCCGACCTGGTCAAGATCCGCCGCCAGATGATCCGCCAGGGCGCCGACGATGGCGATGCGCTGATCCTTTGTCGCCGCGGCAAGCGCATCAGCGTGCGGTCGCTGCAGCACCGCATGGCGCACTGGTGCAAGAGCGCCGGCCTGGTCATTCCCGCGAGCCCGCACTGGCTGCGGCACACGCTGGCGAAACGCCTGATCGAGCGCAGCGACGCGCGCGACCCGTTCGGCATCGTGCAGGTCGTGCTCGGCCATCGCAGCCGCAACAGCACCGGCATCTATGCGCTGCCGGACCGCGAGCAAATCGCGCATGCACTCGAGGCCGCGGCATGAACCCGACCGAAAACAGTCGCACCAACATCACGCAGCAGATCCGCTCGACCCTGCGCACTGCCGGCATTCCGATGTCGCTGAAAGCGATCGGCGACGCAAACGGCTGGACACCGCACGACCGCCGTGTCGCGTCGGCCTACATCAAGCCGATGGTTACGCGTGGCGAAGTGCGCACCGAAATCGAGGATGGGAAACCGGCCTATGCGAGCGTGCCGGACTTCGCCGGCAAAGTGACCGTGCGGCCGCGGCGCGCGAAACTGGCCGACGTTTCGCGCTCGCCGGATCCGGTGAAAGTGAAACTGCCGGCGCCATCTGCAAGCGTGCAGCCGGCCGCTGCAATTTCCGACCTGTCCGCTGTTGCGATTGTTCAGGATGCCGTCGCTGATGCGGTGGCGCAGCAGCTCGACAAAAAAATTACAAGCGAGCACGACCGCGCGCAGCTTCCGCTGCTATCGGCCGAGCTCGCGCCAATTCCCGACACGGCGCCAGCGCCGGCGGACCTGCAGGCGTTGCGCATATTCATCGCGCACCGGCTGACCGTCGCGGCCGACGGCCTGCGGCCGCTGCTCGAGGCGGCGATCGAGGCCGACTGCGACAAGCCGGTGCTGCGGCGGATCCTGGCCGTAACGCGCGAGCTCGGCGACATCCCGAGGGCGATGGCATGAGCGCATCGGCAAAATCGATCGACAAGCAGGTCACCGCGGCGACCGTGCGCATCACCGGCAAACGCTGGTGCTCGAGCTGCTTCACGTATCACGACGCGTCGACGATGACGCCGCATCGCCAGGTCGGCGGCGGCGTGATCTATCGCTGCCCGCGCTGGCTCGAGGCGCGCGCGCGTCACCGCGCTGCGATGTGCCCGACATGAGCGGCGCCGAGCTGTTCGCCGCATTCGTGATCGGCAACCTGTACGCCACCTGCGCCGGCGTCATGGTCGACGCAATTCACGACCGGCCGCAGGTGCGCCATCGCTGGCACCGACTGCCGTCGATCGCGCGCACCGTCTTGACGGCCGCCTGGCCGGTGACCTGCATCTGGCTGTTCGGCCGCGATCATGGATGACACGCGCCGATCGTCCTGGTCCTGGCCCGACCGATATCCAGCGCCGCCGCCGGCGCCGCCAGCGGAGCCGATTGGCATCGCACTGCATGACCTGTCCGCTGAAAAGCGCGCCCGGCTGTGGCGCTGGATCCTTGCCAATGACGCGCCGTTCGCCGCCTGGCTGAAATCGGCCGAATTCACGCTGATGCGCCAGGCGTTCAACGCGACGCCAGTCGTCACGCGTGAATATCTCGACCGCGCGATGGCTGAAACCAAGGGGGCAACAGCATGAAAAAACTGCCGCGGGGCAGCAGTGCGCTGCAGATCAATTGCGGATCCGCAAACGGCGCGCGCGCCTGGCGCGACGTCGTCGTGTTCGAGTCCGCACGGCGGCACGAAGTCGAGGACGCAGCCGCGTCGCTGTCACGCGCCGCCGGCGGCATGCACCTGCGCATCGTCGACGCCGCCGGTGCGGTGCGACACATGAACGAATTCGGCGCGTTTCGTGAGGCGCGGCCATGATGCTCGCGACGTGCATCGCCTGCGGCTGCGACGACATGCACGCCTGCGCTGGTGGCTGTTCGTGGCTGGCCGTCGACTACAGCCAGGGCCGCGGCGTCTGCAGCAACTGTTCGCAGCACCTGGCAGCGTGGCAGCGTTCGACCGGCTCGCCAATGCTGAGCCGTGGCCTGCGGTCGGCCGCCGAGCTCGGCGCGAACAAACCCTGCGGCACCCGCCTGCGCTACCTGGGCGGATGCCGGTGCGCCGCATGTCGCCGTGCAAACTCTCTCTACGAAGGGGCGCGCCGCCGGGCGCGTAACAGCGGCGACTGGAACGGCATCGTGCCAGCAGCACGCGCGCGTGCGCACATGCTAAAGCTGCGGAATAGCGGCGTGGGCCGGCGTTCGTTTCATGCCGCGACCGATATCGCTGATTCAGTGCTTGCCGCAATAGTGGCTGGTCGGAAAAAGCGGATCCGCGCGCGAACGGAACGCAAGATATTAGCCGTAGATCTGAAAGCCGCTGCTGATCGCGCGTATGTTCCGGCCGCGCCGACCTGGCGGCGGATCAATGAGCTGATCGAGGAAGGATTCACGCGCCAGTTTCTGGCTAAGCGGCTCGGATCCAAAGCAAAGCAGCCTAGGCTGCAGCTGCGCAAGGACCGCGTAACAGCGCGCCACGCGTATGACGTCGAGCGTTTGCACAAGGCGCTGACGACATGAGCCTGGATAGCTTGATCGGCCAGGCACAAGCACTCGCCGGTTTTCCGCGCTGTCGGCGCGGTGAGCACTTGTGGTCGATGATTGGCGCTCGCCGCTGCCCGCGCCTGCCGGCCGATTTCGATATCAACTGCAGCCAAACCGCGTATGAGTGCGCGGCGTGCGGCGCCATCGACTACGGCGAGCCAGGCGGGCCTGCGCATCGCGAGTGCTTCGACAACTGCCCGAACGAAATCGAGCTGGCAGAGATTGTGCGGGAAGCTGTCGAAAGCAGCGAGGCGCTTTCATGACCGGCGTCGTGCTCGAGCAGCTGCCGACGATCCTGGCCGAACAGCGCCGCGTTCTGCAGATCGCAGCGGCGATTCCGCGCATGACGCCGCAGCAGCTGGCCGCGTTCGAATTCCTTTCGCGCTGGCTCGACGTTTCGCGCCGCTATGGCCGGCACACCTATCGCGACGTGCGCGTGCAGGCCGCGCGCCGCGAATACCGCAGCGCCTGCGCGTCAAACCAATGGAGCAAGGCAGCATGATCATCATCGTGCGACTGCGCACGCTCGCGTGGCTCGCCGGCGCCGGCGCTTGTGCGCTGTGCTTCACCGCCGGCGTGTTCGCCGGCCTGGCCTACATTCGGGGTTTCCAATGACCGGCAATGCAATGATCTGCGCGCTGCTGGTCATCGTCTGCTGGACGGCGTCATACATGGCGACGGCCGACATCGGCATCGTCGCCGGCATCGTCGCCGCTGTGCTTGTGATAGCGCTCGCGATCATCGTGCGCGGCGGCGCCCGCTGACATGGGCACGCCGATGCAGCGGTCGATATTCGGCGGCGAGGGGCCGGCGCGTGCGCATGGTTCGAAATTCGCCGCGGCGCCGGCCGGCTATGCCGCGCCGCCCGGCAGCGGACCGCCGGGCGAAACCTGCGGCACCTGCGCGAATTGTCGGGTTCGCAAGATCAAAAAACACAATATATACAAGTGCGGGCTGCGCGCCGACAGCTGGACGCAGGACCGCGCGACCGATGTCCTGGTGCGCTCGCCGGCCTGTCAGCGGTGGCGCGCAGGAAAACCGCAACCGACCAACGCCTGGGGGAAACCAACATGACAATTCCAGCCTATCCGCTGCAGTGGCCAGAAGGCTGGCCGCGCACGCCGGTAGCGAAACGCGAGTCGGCGAAGTTCTGCCGGGCGAGCCGGCGTGGATCCGGCAGCTATTCACCGCAGCGGTCGCTGACGATCGCCGAAGGCACCGACCGCGTGCGCAAGCAGCTCGACGCGATGCGCGTGCGCGACGATGACCTGGTCATCAGCACGAACCTGCGCCTGCGCCTGGACGGTTTTCCGCGCAGCGATCAGCGCGAGCCAGACGACGCCGGCGTCGCTGTCTATTGGCTCGACCGCGGCGAGCAGCGGTGCATGGCGGTCGACAAGTATCACCGCGTCGCCGACAACCTGGCGGCGATCGCCGGAACGCTCGAGGCGCTGCGATCGATTGAACGCTACGGCGGTGCGCAGATCCTTGACCGCGCGTTTCGAGGTTTCGCCGCGCTGGCGCCGCCGGCGTCGGAACATTGGCGCGTCGTGCTCGGCGTTGGAACTGACGCAGGCGCCGGCGACATCGTCGCGGCCTATCGTCGCCGCCGCAGCGAAACGCATCCTGATCGAAGCGGCGGCAATGCGGAAGAATTCGACCGCGTGCAGCGCGCGTTCGACCAGGCCGAGCTCGAGCTCCGCACATCATGAGCACGCCACATCAGCGCCTATATATCCGTGTCCTGCTCGGCGATTTGGAATACCCGACGCATCGCACGTCGCTGCAGTACCGCATTCCCTGGCAACGTGCCGGCCTGGTTCCGCCGCCGCCTGACGTCGACGTCGACCCGGTGCTAGAGCGGCTGACCATTGACGAAGCGAAAAAGATCACGCGCGTGCTGCGCGAAATGACCGGCGCGACGACGGTATGAAAAAAAATGTAAACGGCCCGCGAGTTTTCGTGCAGTTGGCACCCTATGTGCCGCTATTCCGTAGTGAAGGATCGCCATGCGCATTGGGGGTGCCATGACACGCCGTAAAAGGAAACGGTTCCGCAGGTCATCCCTGCCCGAAC